>PDWI01000783.1_pt1 | contig 98706 bp, 82 predicted proteins | sample 1430891 | NCBI WGS metagenome assembly PDWI01 (sample SAMN01162508, study PRJNA174530) | Oral metagenome, whole genome shotgun sequencing project. | biome: Marine environment; feature: Marine mammal; material: Swab sample of the gingival sulcus; isolation source: swab sample of gingival sulcus... | reverse complement strand
GGACGATCTTCGGTCGCCTCCGGGAAATAGACTTGAACCTTTAAAAGGCACTTTTAAGGGTTTTCACAGCATTCGAATTAATTCGCAATGGCGAATTGTGTTCCGGTGGAATGTCAATGCAGCTCATGACGTCCAGGTTGTGGACTAGCACTAATACAGGTGACTTATGATTCCTTCAAATAGAACAGCAATACATCCAGGCGTTATCCTGCTTAAGGAGTTTCTTGAGCCGCTTGAATTAACCCAAAAGGCACTGGCTACACATATTCATGTGCCTGTTCAGCGTGTTAATGAAATTGTTCGAGGTAAGCGGGGAATTACTCCAGAAACTGCGTGGTTACTTTCAGAGGCTTTCTGTACTACACCAGAATTCTGGCTTAACCTGCAATCTGTACATGATTTGTCAGCAAATCGACCTGATCATCATGTTCAGCCATTAGTCGCTGTCGGTATGTAACCAGGCGTTCAACCGGACTTGTCTTTAACTCGCGTAGTTAATGCGGCGTTAAATGTCAGATAATTTCAATCAATACATGGATGTATCTATTGTAATATCGGCAGGCGCCGGATACGCAGCTGTTTATCGTCAACACTCACCATCGCGCCTGATTGAACCTGCTCTTCTATCGAAGGCCATATCTGACATAATAGTCGAGCAAGATCTTTCGCCTTGAGACCTTCCTGACGAATGCGGATAACCGATGGCAAACTCATATTATCAACCGCCAGGATGCTATGAAAATCCGAATCCAACGTGACACAAATCCGATGTTGCTGTTGTGCATACTCAATAATGTCACGATCCGTTGCGTAAGACATTTCAACATCAGCTACATGCACAACATCCCACTCTGCGGGTAACTGCATACCTGTACTGTAGGGAATGCCCTGATCCAATAGTAGTTTTATCAAGCGGCCCCCAGATTGATGATTTCATCATCCAGCGCATGAGAGGCATACTCCAATGCCTGCTTGATATCCTCGGTTTCCAACCCTTTATATTCTGCCTTCAGCTCATCCCAGTTGGAGTAAATCGCCAACCCTTCCAGCACTCGCCTCACCGTTAAACGCATACCTCGTATACAAGGCTGCCCTTGCATCACCTCCGGGTCAATGGTAATTCGATCCAGTTTATGCATTATCTGATACCTTCGTTTTACTATTTCATTGCTTAGTATAACTGTCATTTTACTTGCTCGTCTTCCTCTGCTTTTATTTTTGTTGAATGCGTCCCGGTGTTTTTCAAGCTACACTGCTTTGTCACATCTCATGAGACCTGTAGTAATTCAGGCGTTGAGTAACAGGGAAGGCTATCTCGCCTGCTTTTTTAGTCTGGTATCGTGTTATAGTCGAATCCCGATTACCCTGTTTCCAGCCATGGCGATCCCCATCGGGCCTTTGCACCCATTTCATTATATCAATATGGAGTTGATACTTTGTTTACTGTCTACCCATCCAACCGGCTCGAACACCTTGCGACTCTGTTATTTGCGCTTTTAAAGCAGAAGCAGGGCAACTTGCTAAAGCCTGAAAAGGTGATTGTTGAAAGCAGGGGAATACGCCACTGGGTACAGATGACGCAGGCTCGGAGTGAGGGCGTTTCGATGAACCTGAGTTTTCAGATGCCTTCGGCCTTTATCTGGGAGTTGTCCAGAGAAATACTGGGGTCGGATGCCGTGCCGGGAATGTCACCTTATGGGGAAGCGGCATTGAGCTGGCGGATTGATTCCATTCTTGATTCGGATGAGTTTCTGGCGCACCCTGCAGCCGCAAAAGTCAATGGATACTGGCGCAATGAACCCCCGCAGAAAGGGAGCCTGAAGCGTTACCAACTGGCCTGCAGTCTGGCTTCTCTATTCGAGCAGTATATTTTATTTCGACCGGACTGGGTTCATTACTGGCAAAAGGGAGTGGAATCGCCCGACCGGGAACCAGGCTTGTCGGGTTTGCCTGTGGGCAGTGAAGACGAGCAGTGGCAGGGGCATTTGTGGAGGCTGCTTGCCGAACAGGTGCTACCGGTAGAAAATGTTCACCCGGCCATGTTGCAGGCGAAAGTGCTCGACTGCATGGCAGAAAAAAAGCAGTTGTTGCCGGAACACATCTATCTGTTTGGTATTAACTCCCTGCCAGGTTCGTCACTCGATTTTTTTCATCATCTGGCCTGCTACTCGCATGTTCATCTGTTTCATTTAAACCCCTGTGTTGAGTATTGGGGCGATATTCAGTCTGAAAAAGCCAGGGCCAAAGCCTCCAGAGGACAACAGTGGCATGCCTGGCTGGAGTCCGGCGATGATGAGGTTAATCCGTTATTGGCGAATCTGGGGCAGCAGGGAAAACGCTTTTTTAATGCCTTGCAGAAAACCGATCATTTTGAAATCAGCGCATTCGAGCTGCCTTTAAAAGAAAAAATGCACCCGGAACAGGAGACGGTTTTGCAGTGCATCCAGCAGGACATCCTGTCTTTGCAGAACCGGGCTGGCAATACGATGAACCAGGTACCGGACACGATCAAACAGGATGAGTCGATTGTTATCAGCTCCAGCCATAGCTCGCTCAGGGAAATACAGGCTTTGCATGACTACCTGTTGCATCAGTTCAATCAATACCCGGATTTAACACCACGGGATATTCTGGTTACCTGCCCGGATATCGAGCATTACGCGCCCTATATTGATGCTGTTTTTCGTCGCCCCTGGCATCGTCAGGACGACAATGAATCCCCCCGTTTGCCCTGTTCCATCGCAGACCGTGTGACCCTGGAAGAAGAACCCCTGATCAATGCTTTTCTTGATGTGCTGACACTGCCTGACAGCCGTTTTGAGGTGAACAGGATTCTGGATTGTCTCCGGTTACCGGCGGTTCAGCAGAAATTTGCCATTACCATGGCAGAACTGGACACCATGGAGTGGTGGCTGCAGGAGGCCTGCGTCCATTGGGGGGTAGATGCAAATAACAAGGCGGCACTGGCGAAGCTGCATCAGGCATCCGCGATGTTTACCTGGGAGTGGGGCCTGCAAAGGCTGTTGCTTGGTTTCAGTCATGGTGATAGCGAAACTGTGGTGGACGGGCGTTTGCTGTTGCCTCATGTCGAAGGGCAGAATGCCGTTTTTCTGGGGCGGCTGGTACATTTGCTGAACAGGTTGCGTTTTCACTCGCAGCAACTGAAAACAAAACGAACAGCTGTTCACTGGCAGCAGTATCTGAGGCAGTTAAAAGACGATCTGTTTCAACCTGCCGCAGAGGAGGAGAATGCCAGCCGGATTATTGACGAGGCCATCAACAAACTGGCTGACGCAACATTTCTTGCCGGATATGATGCCGAAATTGACTATGTCGTGGTGCAATCGTATCTGAATCATTGTTTTGCCATTCCGGACAGCGGCAACAATTTTATGACCGGCCAGATCACTTTCTGTTCCATGGTGCCGATGAGGAGCATCCCGTTTAAGGTGATTGCCGTGTTAGGGCTTAATGACGGTGACTTTCCCCGACAGGATAAACCCGTCAGTTTTGACCTGTTGAAAAAAGACAGCCTTCGCCCCGGTGACAGATCAAGGCGTGCCGATGATCGTTACCTGTTTCTCGAAACCCTGGTTTCAGCCCGGCGAACCCTTTATTTAAGCTATCAGGGCAGGGACGTCAAAAATAATGAGGAACGTCAGCCGAGCCTGGTATTGAAAGAATTGATGAATTATCTGGAACGTGGCTACGGCTGGTGTGAGAAAAAAAGCTATATCTATCAACAGCCCCTGCAGCCTTTCAACCCGGCCTGTTTTTCGCCACCCCGTCCCGGTTTTGATAAACAATGGTGTCGGCTTGCTTTCCCCCTGGAAGACAGGGATAACAGAATCAGACTCACACCGATGGCGATACCGGAAGAACCCGTTGAAATGGAAACCCTGGTCCGGTTTTATGATGATCCGTTAAAATGGTTCGGACAAAATCGCCTGAATCTGTTTCTGGAATCAAAAGAAAACCGGATTGAGGATGTAGAGCCTTTCGAGCCGGATGTTCTGGTGCGTTATCAGATCACGGGTGAATTGCTGAAAAGCCTGGTTGAAGGACGCGGTTCTGCGGATGACAGCACCGGGGAATTTGTTGGTCGACTGTTATTGAGCGGACGTTTACCCGAAACGCCGGCCACAGCAGCCTGCATTGAAAACATACGGGATGAGGTCAGGTCTTTTTATGACAGCCTCAGTGCCCTGGGAGGCGTTGAGATTGTGCGTGTCCGAATACCGGTTGCCGGCGTGGTAATAACGGCAGATATTCCCTGGCAAAAAGAAAAACGGCGGGTGGTTCTGTATCGTGCGGCAAAGCGCAAAGCCAAAGATGAATTTCGTCTCTGGCTAATGCACCTGATTGCCAACATCCACTTTGGTACTGACGATGGGCCGATCACCAGCCTGGGTGTTTTCTATAGCCCGACTCAGCATGGTGTGGTTAAGCTTTGCTCAATTCAGAATTCGCTCTGTTCGACACCCCCTCCTGGTGCTGAGGATGAGTGCGAAGAATCCGGTGCGGATAGGGATTTTGATGCCAAAGCAGAGTTGGAAAAACTGGTTCATAAATGGTTGCATACCGGCAGTGCCGAACCAGTCGTGTGGCATTCGGTTTTGGGTCGGAACGCTACCGGGCTACCACTGGATCTTTTTGCGTCCGAGGTGACCATGCAACTTGAAAACAACCTGTATTTTCGCTGGTTTTTTGCCAGTGAATATACGCCGGTTGAAGCAGACCTGGTTGAATGCAGGGAAATCCATGCACCCCTGTACCACAGGCTGAACAATGTGAAAAACGCAGGGAAGGGGGGAGTGCTATGAGCAAGGTGAACAGACAGACGCTGGATTTAACTGCCTTGACCCGTTTACCCCTGAATGGCCGTCACTTGATAGAGGCGAGTGCCGGTACGGGAAAAACCTATAATATTACCAGGCTGTTTATTCGATTGTTGCTGGAAAAATCATTGCCTGTCCAGAATATTCTGGTAATGACCTTTACCAGAGCGGCCACAGAAGAATTGCGTGGCCGGATCGCCAAAGAGGTGCGGTTTATCTACGAAAACTGGTCGAATCCTGATGTATCCGATCCTTTTCTGGATGCGCTGAAAAATACATCCCTACCTGAAACGGAAGTAAAAGGACGATTGAAACAGGCCCTGCTTGATATGGATGAAGCAGCCATTTTTACCATACACGGATTCTGTCATCGCGTTTTGAGCCAAGAGGCCTTTGCCAGCGGTTTGCCCATGGAGTTGACCATGGAAGCAGAAAGCAGTGCGTTGATGATTCAGGCTGTTCAGGACTGGTTTCGTCAGGTCAGCCAGGATGAACAGAAATTTGCCCTGTTGGAGGAAGCAGGCTGGCAAACGCCTGACAAATTTCTGGCTGTATTTAACACTCTGATCTCAACGGATACTCCCCTGGTTTGTCTGGATGAAGCGGCTTTTTCCAGGCAGCATGATTCAGCGCGGGAAAAACACTTCGAGAAACACTATACCCGGCGAAAAGCAGCGGTTCTGGAAGGGTTGCTTTCGAATCAATCCTGCATATTCAGTGAACTGGTGTCCAACAGAAAAGATGAAAGCGTGAGACAGGAAGAATGGCAAACGCTTCTGGGCTGGCTCGAATCGGATGTTTGCGCAGATTGTCCTGCGGAGGCGACCCGGTTTTTCTCGGGTAAGCGTTACGCGAGAAAGGAGGGTGACACCAAACAGAAATTGAATAACATCTTTGAGCCGGTTAAAAGCCTGGTAAAATCCTTTACCAGTGAAAAGAAAGCATGGGAAAAGAGTGTCCGTGACTATCTCGATTCTCTCTCCGTTAATCTCCTGGCCAGAGAGGGGATTGACAGTATTCGTCAGAGCTTTGTTCAGGCCAGGGCAAATCATGGGCAAATGGATTTTAATGATTTAATTGATCATTTGTCCTGCCGTTTGTCTTCGGATGAATCCGGGCAGTTGGCAGACATACTGCGTAGCCGGTATCCGGTTGCGCTGGTAGATGAGTTTCAGGATACAGACCCGAAACAATATGCCATTCTCGATGCCCTGTACCCAAAGTCCGACCCATTTCATGCACTGTTTATGATAGGTGATCCGAAGCAGGCGATATACAGTTTTCGCGGTGGTGATATCCATGCCTATCTGAGTGCCCGGAATCAGGCAGATTTTCAGTGGCACATGGCAACAAACTGGCGTTCCCTTGAGCCTGTGGTAGAGGGTTATAACCGGCTGTTTTATGGTGGCTCCCTTGACGGCAAACCTACAGATGTCGTTTTTGGAAATGGTATTACCTATGATCGTATTGGTTTCTCATCGCAGGCGGCCGCAACCAGAACGCTACTCGTTGATGCACGAGGCGGGCCGGGTGCCATTAATTATATCTGGCTGCCTGAAATAGCCTGTCCCACCGGGGCGTATGATAAACCGTCCAAAGAGGACTGGTTGAAAGGGTTGACTCACTGGTGTGTCAGTGAGATTCATGCGCTGTTGCAAAATGCGAAACTGGGTGATCAGCCGGTTCAGGAAAAAGACATTGCCATTCTGGTTCGCAGCGGATCGGAAGCCGACCGGATCAGAAAAGCACTGGGGCGTTCCGGTTATTCTTCGGTCTATCTCAGTGACCGCACCAACGTGTTCCAGAGTGCTGAAGCAACGGATATGCTGACGCTTCTTCACGGTGTACTTGAGTGTGAAAATGATAGCCTGCTGGTGGCCGCCGTCGCTACCCGTTTATGGGGAGGAGATGCGACTGCTCTGGCAGAGTTTACCCGTGAACAGGGTGATCTTGCCTGGGAAGCAGCGCGAAGCCGGGCCTGGGCACTCCGTGACCTTTGGCTCAAACAGGGGTGTATGAATATGTTGTTGTCGCTGGTGCATGAATGTTACCGGCCTGATCCGGCGCACCATGAACGGGCTTTGACTAATGTGTTACATCTGATTGAACTGCTGCAACAGGCTGCCCGTCAATACAGGCAGCCGCAACAGCTATTCAAATGGTATCGTGACCAGTGTGAACACCCGGATTTTGCCGCAGAAGTTGAGCAGCGGCTGGAAAGTGAGGGGAATCTGATTCGCATCGTCACCCAGCACAAATCCAAGGGGCTGGAATACCCGATTGTCTTTATCCCTTACGCTACCACCTACCGCGATCCGACAAAGACAGGGGGTAATTCACGCGCTTCCTATGCCAGATACCATGATGAAAAAAATGGACAACTGATTTGCCAGCTTGGCTGGAGTCAGTCGGCGATGGCTGCCATGCGTGATGAAGGTCATGCTGAATCCATCAGGCTGCTTTATGTGGCGGTAACAAGAGCATCCCATCGCTGCTATATCGGTCTTGCCCCGCTTAACAACAGCATTTATTCCGGTATGGGTTTGACTCTCAAGGTGAAAAATGACACAGACTGGGAGCGATGTCTGACAGAACTGGTTTCATCACCCGGCGCGGACATACCGGACAAGAGTAACTGCCTGATACGCATTACCTCTGAAACGCCATTACCTGAAAAGGGTAAAGCAGTTGTTACGGAAACGGCCTCACTGACCCCGGCCAGGTTTCAGGCCACTCTGGATGATCAGTGGAGGCTGGCATCCTATTCGACAATGAAAAAATCCGCTTACCAGCAGGCAACCGAACGCCAGGATAAAAAAGACCGGGATGAACTTTCAGACGATACTTCGCAGGGTGGCAAGGCCGCAGGACAGACCCTGTCAGAGTTAACGACGAGTGAGGAAAATCTGTTACGTTTTACTCTGAAAAAGGGCAGTAAGACAGGTGATTTACTGCATGATATTCTGGAACAGGTCGATTTTAGTCATCCCGATTGGGCAATCATTGTGCCATTGTTACACCGTTTCGACCCCGAAGCCGACTACCGGGATCGTCTGATTGACTGGCTGGAGGAAATACTGCTTGCACCCATACCTGTTATTGGTAGCGATAGCAGGGTTTTCAGGCTGGCTGACCTGAACCGCCATCACACCTTGCGTGAGGCGGAGTTCTATTTCAGCATGGATAAGGTCAATCCCGGCCAACTGGAGCAGTTGCTTGCCCGGCACCGGGGCAATTCCCGCGTGGTGCATTTGTCTCAGGGCGTCGTGGAGCTGAGCGGAATGATGCACGGTTTTATTGATCTGGTGTTTGAGTTTGAAGGTAAATACTATGTTGCCGACTATAAATCCACCCACCTGGGAAATCGACGTGATGATTATCGGGCATCGGCGTTATTGCAAAGTATTGAAAGCCAATTTTATGACCTCCAATATCTGATTTACTCATTGGCGCTGCATCGCTACCTGATCAGCATGATGGGTGGTGAGTACCGCCCGGAACAGCATTTTGGGGGAGTGTATTATTTTTATCTGCGGGGAATGGGGCCAGAAGTAAGGGTGTCGGAGAGTGGCGGATATCCCGGCATTTACAGCCGGGCTATCAGTGCAGCGGAACTTGCCCGACTGGACAGGCTGTTCGGGCGGGTTTCTGAACAGACGGTACCGGAACAGACGACAGAAGGTGAAGCCCTATGATGTATCGCAGTTTTGAGGATTGCACCTCTGTACTCGGTGATGTGATAGAAATTGATTATTATCTGGCCCGGACCCTGTGTGCCGAGTCTGGTCAGAGCGATAACGACCTGCTGTTTCATCTGGTTCTGGCGTTGTCGGTGTTTCTGCGCCAGGGGCATAGTTGCCTGCCATTGGCAGTGATAGCGAATGAACAATGCTTTGCTTCACCTGATGCTGACCCGCAAACTGACGGGTTGCCGGTACCCGCAGGATACCGGTTTCCTGATATTGACAGTCTGCGGGCCGGTCTTTCGTCTGTTGATCTATCGCCGGGCGCTGGCCGTGGGCTGGTTCTGGATAATGGTCGCCTGTATATCCGGCGATACTGGCTTTATGAACAGGAAGTGTCAGCCGCGATTAATCAACGTCGCGGAGATAAACCTTTAACCGATGGGCAAATGGAAAAACTCGCCGGGCTGCTCACGGCGTGTTACGACGATCCTGCTATATCTGCTGACAGCAGTGAAGCCGACGAAGTCAACTGGTCAAAGGTGGCCGTCGCGAACTCCCTGATTCGTAATTTCAGTATTCTGACGGGCGGGCCGGGTACAGGTAAAACCTACACAGCCACGCGTTTGCTTTTAGCCTTGCAGGAACTGCACGACGGGCAACTGACTATCAGCCTTGCTGCGCCGACCGGAAAGGCAGCACAGCGACTTAATGAATCCATAACTCTGGGCAAGGCCAGGTTGGCTGCGCAGGGTATTCCCGATGAGAAACTGAATCGGATACCCGGTGACGCGAAAACACTGCACCGACTGCTCGGGTTTCGCCCCCAGGCTGTGCGGCCAGGGTATGACGCGGATCGCCTCTTACCCTGTGATGTGCTGTTGGTGGATGAAGCCTCAATGATTGATTTGCCCATGTTGACCCGCCTGTTTCGGGCAATAAAACCGGATGCAATACTGATTATGCTGGGCGATCCGAATCAGTTGCCCTCGGTAGAGGTGGGTAGTGTGCTTGCAGAACTCACCCGGGGAGAGCAGAACAGGTTCAGCCCGTCTGCGGCATCCACTATTGCAAGGTTGACGGGTGAAAAGCGGTTGAAAGTTCAGGATAACGTATCTGATCATACCGTTACCTTGACCAAAAGCTGGCGATTTGCCGGGGCGGTAGGTGAACTGGCTACTGCAGTGGTAAACGGCGACGGTTTACGTGGCTGGCAGCTGCTTGAAGGCCGGGCTGACACGAAGCGCAACCATGCCGCTAAAGCCACTGAGCCTGGCGAGGATTCCCGGCTGTCACTGATTGAAGACGCGAACCTGACTGAATGGTTTGAAGGCTTTGTCAAAGAGCAGGTTTCTGCGGTGTCTCATGCTGTTGATCTGGCCGACGCATTCTCCGCTTTTGCCAGATTCCGTTTACTGACTCCCCATCGGGTTGGCGCCAGGGGCGTTGAAGCATTGAATGCGCGGGTAGAGACACTTCTTGCCAAATCCAATTCAGCGATTGACCCCGGTCGGCATTATATGGGGCGTCCGATCATGGTGACAGAGAATGATTACAGTGCGCGGTTATTTAATGGTGATATCGGGCTGGTGTGGCGAAACAGTCAGGGGCGGCTTGTTGCCTGTTTTGAGGAGGGCAAAGACGAAGCCGGTCATACTCTTTTTCGTGAGATAAGCCTGGTTCGTCTGCCCCGGGTTGAAACCGTTTATGTGATGACAATTCACAAAACCCAGGGCTCCGAGTTTGATCATGTCGCAATCGTGCTGCCCGAACATGACAGTCGGTTACTTAGTCGCCAACTGCTTTATACCGGCATTACCCGGGCTAAAACAGCAGTTACAGTGGCAGGCAGCCAAGCGGTCTGGACACAGGCTGTACAGCGCGTTGCCACCCGCTATTCCGGGTTGGGGGCAAAACTGTCGAGTCAGCCCGGAGGCTGACTCTTATCCGGTTTTACTCAATGCGATCCAGTCGTCATGCGACGCTGGCATCGTCTTCCGGTTCCTGAAGAACTGCTTTGGGTGTGCCGATTGAAATGTTTTTCGGTTTCATCGCTTCAGGAATTTCTTTCACCAGCTCTATGGAAAGAATACCGTTATCCAGTTCGGCTTCTCGCACCTCTACATAGTCTGCCAGATTGAACTTCCTTTCAAAGGAACGATTGGCGATACCCTGATAGAGATATTGTCGTTGATTTTGCTCAGGCTCTTTCTTGCCGCGTATGGTCAGCACGCCCTTCTCGACATGGATATCCAGTTCGCCACGGCTGAAACCGGCCACTGCCAGCGTAATTCTGTAATGGTTTTCTTCCTCAACTTCGATATTGTAAGGAGGGTAGCCTGCGCCGGTGTTTTCACTGCGCAAGGAGTGATCCAAAAGGGATGCCAGGCGATCAAAGCCAACAGAGCTGCGGTATAAAGGGGAAAAGTCGATTCTGTTCATGATATATTCTCCATTAGAAGCAATATGTAGTCTTAAAAAATACGTTGGCTGCAAAAGCTCTTCCCGAGACGCAGTTGCAGGCACAACCGGAGATTCATGTGAGCACCCAACCCGCCTGAGTACGTGTTACTGCTCTGTGTGCTCAAGTCGTCGCTACTCACATCGAACCCAACAGAAACCGAACCTGAAACCAAAAGAAAAATGACGTTTCCCGATGATCAGTTCGTTCCCGTTGTACTTCTCAATTTAAGGGCGAAGCCGGTTATTTCAAGAGGGACAACAGAAAAATTATCGAATTTTTTTGTTTTTTCCTGAGGAGTGTCTTTCACGGAGATCACTGTCAATATAGCGGTCTGTCGTGTGCATCGAGGCGTGCCCGGCATCATCCCTGACGTGTTCCCTGGGGCGGATTTTGACATCTTCGGATATTCCGGTGTGGCGTAACCAGTGCGCAGTGGCGGCTTCCAGCTCTGCGGCATCGCTTTCAAGCCCCTCATCCCGCATTCGCTGCCAGGATAAATCAAAACATTTTTGCACAATTGCCCGTATTTGCCGGGTGCTGGTTACAGGGCCGTTGCCCAGGTTTTTGGGAATCAGAGGTGTGGTTTCATCTGAAGTGGGTAAAGGGGTGAGTCCAAGTGACAGTCGAAATCGTTTCAACGCCTTGAGCATGTCATCGGATACGGTCACAATCCGGCTTTTATTTCCCTTTCCCACCACGTGTAACCACCAGTTCCCGTCCATGTCTTTGCGAAAATCTCCCATAACGGGTGTTGAGCGTTCATCGGTGACCAGTTCGGATATTCTCAAATACATCCCGTAGAGGCAGTTCATAATAAACAGGCTTCTTTCGTGACGTTCGTCCTGATCGGCCAGCAGTTCGGCAGTTTCAAGCACAAACTCCCATTGCAGGTTGCTGATTCGTCTGACCGGGGTTTTGGTGTTACGTTTTTGCAGGAATTTGCTTTTTTGTCGAATAAGCATCACCGGGTTTGACTCAGTGACTTCTTCCTGAATCAGGAAGTTATAAAACGAAGACAGAACCGAGAACAAGGCCCGTAATGCCGGCTGGGATAGCTGGTACTTTTTTCTGTCAGGTGCATGGCCATGTTTGTGTTCCACTTTATTGATGCCGACAACAAAGGGACACCATGCTTCATTGATGATTCTTTCGTCGTTTCTGTTAACAAATCGGGATACGTTTTTAGTGCCAATCCAGGAGAGGGGCGGTTTTTGGCAAAAGCGAATGTAGTCTTCAATATCATGTCTTTTCAAACAGAAAATGGATTCCTGTCTGATCAGCCAGGCCCACTGTAACAAACGCTCAATTTCCCGCCTGTAAACATTGAACGTGGCCGTGCTTCCATTATAGCTGTATATAAACTTCCAGGCAAACTCGAAGTCCAGGGCATAGCCAACACCTGGCTCCTGATTGGGAACATCAAACTGTTTCTGGTTGAACGGATTGTCCAGGTGTTCGATATTGTCAAAAATCGGCCTGGGTACCAAAAGTATTGGTTTTTTTGACGGTTTTGGCATCTTTGTAGATGGTGTTTTTGCAGGTGCCCTTTGTTTTTTTGTCTCTTGTTCAGGTGTTTTGCTATTTAACAAGGTTTTAATCCAGTTTGTCCACAAGTTCGTCAATGATTGACAGGGTTAGCCCCCATACCCTTCGGTTTTCCCAGGGAACGTAGTGAACCGGAATACTGATTCGGCCAAGTCGCCATTTCATTTTTTTGCGATTATGGTTATCCCTGAATATGTCCAGTGGTAACCAGATTGCTTCAGCGACTTCGTGATTGATGTGGGTGGGGCAGGGCTCGTCAAGGTAAAAGACAAAAGGTGTAACGGTCATGGGGCGAGCACTGGAATGTGATTTGGTAATGCGGTCTCTCAGTTTGGGGAAATTGTCGGGAGGGGGCAGACTTATCCCGGTTTCTTCACAGGTTTCCCTGCAAGCGGTCGCTTTCAAAGAGTGATCCGAGTTGGCTTTTTTTCCCCCGGGAAACGCCATATGCCCTGACCAGGGATCGCCGGGCCTGACCGCTCGCTGAATCAACAATACCTGCCCGGGTTTTTGCCGGGTGAGAATAACGGCAACGGCGCAATTCACGGAGACACGTCTCACCAGGTGAGCGTGCCTGAATATCGGGTTGAGTAGACTATACATGGTGAGTCTTAATACAATTCAGGGTGACTCTCAACAGGGTGACTCTCAATGGTGAGGCCGGGTTAGCCCAGTACACCGGAAAGATAGGCAATTCCAACCGAAAAGACGCCTATGCTGATCGCCAGGGCAATCACGTAAGCCTTATTGGACCCTGCCTTCTGGTTCTGTACGAACAAGTCAATTGTTCTTTGAGCAATGTCTTCAGCCGTTTCCCTTGACAGGTCGTGTGCCTGTTGAATCGCCTCGGTTTGCAAGGTTTGCCAGAAGTCGGTGTCGATAGTCTGAACGGATGTCATGTGATCTTTGAGTTCGTCCATTTGCTCTGTTGAGATATCACCGGGTTTACCCCGGTTATTTTCCATTTCCTTGCGGAATTCTTCCAGATAGTTACTGATCAGTATGCCTGTATCTGTGGCTATTTCATCCTTGGCCTTTGTGATGTCAGCTTTCAACTCCGTTCTGAGCTTGTCAATCGCGTTATGAAACTGGTCGTAGTGATCCAGTTTTGACTCCTCCAGCAGTTTGCTCAAATTGTCGTATTGCTCATCGAAAAGGCTGCTGAGCAACTCGTGTAAACGGGTGCTGACCTGACTGTTCACGGAGGAACGAGCAACTTGTTCGATAACGTCTCTGGACAGGTGTTCGCCGTCCGCACCTTTTTGCGATGTCACGCCTGAATTGGCGGCGTTATCACCTTTATGTTTGGAGAAATCAGCGCGTGGTTCAGACAAATTCCCATGTTGAATATCCCGGGTGAGTGTGCTCAGGATATCTGTCAGGCTCTGAGAGTGTGGTGGCTTGGTCAGAATGCTGTAAACTCCATACTCACGAGCTTCCTCCATAAACTCTTCCGTTTTTTTGGACGTGCACATGATAATGGGGATTTTTGCCGTGTCGGGATTACTCTTGATGACTTTGGTTGCCTGAACACCGTTCATACCCGGCATCAGGTGATCCATAAATATTACATCTGGATGATCATGCGAATTGAGATAGTCCAGGGCCTCTTCGGCCGAGCCGGCCATACTGACTTGCAGATTGACTTTCTCCAGTAGTTTGCCAAGTGCAAAGCGAGCCACTTTGGAATCATCTACCAGTAATACGTTTTTTATCACCTTTTTTCCCTCAATTCGAATCCGGTTCTGGCAATAGCTGTGTATGCCAACCATGTGTACGTCAAACAAATAGTGTGGTATTTACCAGCCTTCCATGGGCGGGCATTGTGTCGCCCGGTAGCTCTTGTCACGATAGCACACACCGGGTTCATTTGTGCGTGCCGTGAAGACTTCGCCTTCCGGTGTTGTTAATCTGGCTTTTCCGAAAGGTTTGCCAAACTTGAATGTACCGGAGATTTTGCTCCCGTTGGGGTTGGATATTTCTCCCTGGCCATGGTAAGTGCCATCCATAAACTGCCCGGAATACTGTTTTCCGCTGGCAAAGGTTTCTGTGCCCTTGCCGTGGTACTTGCCATTTGAAAACGAGCCGTCGTAATGCCTTCCGTCGGGATAGGTCAGGTTACCCTGGCCATGGAACAGGTTATCAGCAAAGCCTCCAACGTATAGCATGCCGCTTTTTGTGGTCAGGCTTCCTTCGCCGTTCAGCGAGCCCTTTAGCCAAAAACCGGTGTAAATATCCCCATTTGCCTTGGTCAGGGTGCCATCGCCATTGAATTGGTCGTCACGAAAATCACCAATGTAAATATCGCCATTTGGCAGGTTCAATGCCCCTTTTCCGTGCATTTTTCCTTCAAACCAGTCACCACTGTATTTGGTGCCATCGTGGTAACGAATGGTTCCCTTGCCATGAAAAAGCTTGTTGACAAACGAGCCTGTATACTCAGTGCCATCAGATTCCACAAAAGTGCCTTCACCTGTGACAATGCCTCCGCGCCATTGTCCGTCGCGATAATCGACCGAGGTGTATTCATCGAGATGTGCCATCAGTGTGTTGGATTTTCCCAGGTAAACAGTGGTTGTTCCGTGCCAGCTGGCGTACCCTGGCTTGGCGACCTCGATGTCGTATTTGCCGGGTTTGAGGTTGACACTCAGCCTGGTTTTTCCGTAAGGCTTGCCATTGATAAGAACCATGTCGCCTGAAACGTTAGAGCGGACGATTAACTTGCCCGTTGTGGCTTTGGGTGCCTGTGGTGTTTTGGGTTTTACGAAAGTTACCGGCTTCATTTCAATTTTGTCTGCGATCGGCTTCGATACCACATCTGCCGCTGCGACAGGAGTGGCATTCGGTTTGGATGCGACAGAGGGTGGCCTGGAGGCGGCAGAGGAGGGTTGGGAATCAACAGACGGTTTGGAGGCAGCAGAGGAAGGTTCGGAAACCGTCGAGGCAGTGTTTTCCTCCGGCTGCGTTGTTTTTGCTACCGCGTTGACTGTGTTTTCGTTTGTAACAGGTTCACTTTCCTCGCCTGAGTCGGGCTTGTCTTCGAAATCTGATGGAGCCTCTTCAGTGAGGGGTGCCCCGGCGACACTGTTCGACACTGTCTGTGCCGTGGTTTCCGTATGGGGGGTGCCCGCAAATACAGATACATCGTCCTGTTCAACCCCCACTTCGGCTTCGTCGGATGGTAACGATAAAAATATGTCTGCTTCCGAGTCATTATCACTGGTATTCAGAGAGAAGTCGGCATCATCGTTTTCGGCTTGTTCGCCATTGGCAGATGTATGAGTTGCCGTTTGTGCCAACCGGGATTCGTTGTCTGAAATTTCAACCGGTTCTGAATTGCTATCAGTAAAAAGCGGCAGGTTCCTGTCCGAATAGGTGTATTGCTCGGTCAGGCGTGCGAAACCTGCGGTTAACAGCACCATGAGCAGCAGAACATTGACAAAAAGCAGTGGTCTTACATCGACCATTTTGCAAAAACCTCGTGAACGCGTAGTCAGACTTAATGGTAGACCTATTTTCCACATAATGTAACTGATTTACAGCTCAAGTTGGGGAAATGGAAATGACATCACATTTTAGGTGCAAGAGTTTTTGGTCAGACAAGAGTTTTTAATCAGGCGAGAGTCTTATTTCAGGCAAGAGTTTCTTGTGCCTGAACGATGTCATGGTGTTTTTTTATTCAATTTCTGTAATTCTTCCCAGGCACGCATGTGGATATCCGCTTCAGTTTCATAGGGTGATTGATAGGGGGTCAAAACGAAATCGAAAACCGCAAAAATAAAGCCTATCGAGAACCAGGCAATAAACAGCGTTTCGATTGTCGTGGCCTGAACTTCAGGATTGGACTGAACAAACCGTTGTAAATGCGGTAACAGGTCGGACACTGCCGCAACCGGATTAAAACGATACAGAACGAAGGGAATCCAGATCCCTGTAAACAGCGGGAAAAAACCGAAAGACCACAAAAAGCGCCTGAGCAAATAGGCTGCCATTGCTTTCAAGCCTTTCGTTCTAAGCTCGGGAATCTTTTTTATTCGCTCAAGGTAACGTTTTCTCTCGATCCAATAGGCTTCGATATTTACGTGCTGATCAGGCTTGGTTGCCCGAAACCGTTTTTTCTTTTTGAGGGTCTGTCGCCTCGCTTCAAGTATGGCTGCCGGGTCGATGGCAGGGGCAATGGTGGTGTCTTCGGCGACAGGTTTTGATTCGTCTGTGCCTGATTTCAGATTGGCGTTGTCGTCTTGCTCCGGGTCGCCAGTTTTTGAATGCTTGCCGTCGATCCCGTCACTTTCCGGACGGGTGTTCTCAGGGCCGGTTTCCGGGCAGGTGTTCTCAAGGCTGACATCCACCGTGTCTGCAGTATGGTCTTCAGTAGTATGGTCTCCAGTGCCTTTATGCTGTTCGGTCTGGCTGGCGACCTGGTTGGTCTCGCCTTCGTCTGTCCTGTTCAATGTGTGCGTGCCCGATGCCAAGTGTGTTGTTTGGAAATAGGGATTCCGGGAGCAAGTGTTTTGGGAATCAACGGAACTCTCAGAAGAGTTTAACTGAAACCGGCATCCGGTGGCTACTTACTTTATTATCGGTTTCCTGGTTTCCTGGTTTCCTGGTTTCCTGGTTTCCTGGTTACCGGTTTCCTGGCGGTATCATTGCCAGACTGTGGGGAAATGCCTGACAATGGAAAAATCGCCCGGCCGGACAACGCCGGGAGCCGGTAATCCAGACAGAGGTTTTTTGCTTGTCACATCCTTGTTGCCGTATGCCGACATATATCGTTGTACACTTGCACCAATATTTAGTTTAATACGGGGTTTTCCAGTCACGCAACCAGTCAATAAACCAATCAATAAACCAATCAACAAACCAATCAACAAGAAACTATATGGCTTTCAGATTACTAAGAGAAAAGACAATTGAATCCCTGAACGTAGACATTCAGGAGTTTGAGCACGCAGGAACCGGCGCCATTCATTTTCATATAAAATCGGATAACGATGAAAATGTATTTCTGGTGGGGCTCAGAACTGCCCCTGATGATTCCAGAGGCGTGGCGCATATTCTAGAGCATACCGTGCTGTGCGGCAGTGAGCGCTATCCCGTCAGGGACCCGTTTTTTATGATGATACGTCGCTCACTCAATACCTTTATGAACGCCTTTACCAGTAGTGACTGGACTGCCTATCCATTTGCGAGCAAAAATCGAAAAGACTTTGATAACCTCCTGCGCGTGTATCTGGACAGTGTGTTTTTTTCCAGGCTCGACGAGCTGGATTTTTCACAGGAAGGTCATCGTATCGAGTTTTCCGAGCCGGAGAACCCCGATTCGCCCCTGGAATTCAAAGGGGTTGTCTATAATGAAATGAAAGGGGCGATGAGTTCCCCGGCAAGTCAGTTATGGCAGACTTTGACACGACATGTGTTTCCATCAACAACCTATCATCATAACAGTGGTGGTGAGCCGGATCATATTGTTGACCTTACCTACGAGCAATTGATTGCTTTTTATCGCAGGTACTATCATCCGAGTAATGCGGTATTTATGACTTTTGGTAATATTCCGGCAGAAGAGCACCAGGAAAAATTCGAAAGCCTGGTGCTTGACAGGTTTTCCCGTCAGAAAATCGAGACCATACCGGATGAAAAACGCTATTTCTCCCCCATAAGTGTCCGCGAGTCCTACCCTGTTTCTGGTAATGAACCCGTGGAGCATAAAACCCATATCGTGATGGGGTGGCTGCTGGGGCATTCATTCAACTTTGAAAAGAATCTGGAAGCCCACCTGGTGACGAGTGTTCTTTTCGATAATAGTGCTTCCCCCCTGCAAAGGGCGCTCGAAACAACTGATATTGGACATTCTCCTTCTCCTTTATGTGGTTTGGAGGATTCCAATAAGGAAATGATGTTTGTCTGTGGCATTGAAGGGAGTGATGCTTGTCAGGTTGATGCATTTGAAAGCCTGGTACTGGATACGCTCAACAAGGTTGCTGAACAGGGTGTTGCCAAAGAGCGTCTTGAAGCCGTGCTGCATCAGTTGGAATTAAGTCAGCGTGAAATCTCCGGTGACAGCTATCCTTATGGGTTGCAAATTATCTTGTCCGCATTGTCACCGATTATTCACGGGGGAGATGCGGTAGAACACCTCGACCTGGAGCCCGTTCTAAAAAGTTTGCGGGAAAAAATTGAAGACCCGGAATACATCAGGAATCTGATCAGAGAACTGTTGCTGGACAACCCTCACCGGGTGACCCTGACCCTGACACCGGATGAACAGCTTGAGCAGCGTCGTGACCAATACCGAAAGCAGTATCTGGCAAAAGTCAAGGCCGCGCTATCCCGCCAGGAACAGGACGAAATCATTGACAGGGCGGTTAAACTCAAGGCGCGTCAGTTACAAAAGGATGATGACTCCATTTTGCCCAGGGTTACGATCAAGGATGTACCCGCCCATCTTTCGGTGCCGATCGGGAAACCGGTCAACTCACCGCTAAAAGTGGTTCAGTATGGGCAGGGCACCAACGGCCTTGTGTACCAGCAGGTTATCATTTCCTTGCCCGGGTTAACTAAAGAAGAGCAGGTTATTTTGTCACTGTATTGCTACTGCCTGACTGAAGTAGGTCTGGGAGACAAAAGCTATCTTGATGTTCAGAACTGGCAGTCGTCGGTGACCGGAGGGCTATCGGCTTACTCCACTGTTAAGGGCAGAGTGGACGATGAACAGTCGGTTTCAGGTTATCTGGTGTTGTCCGGCAAGGCATTGGTCAGGAATGAGAAAAAGCTGACCGAGTTGATGCAGGCAACACTTGAAGGTGCGCGTTTTGATGAAGTGGATCGTATTGGCGAACTGGTGGCGCAGATTCGTGCCAAAAAAGAGCAGTCGGTCACTTCTGACGGGCATGTTCTGGCGATGGGGGTCGCCTGCAGTGAAATGAGTCCGGCGGCGAATTTATCTTACCAGGTTGGCGGAATGAAGGGCGTCAAGCGAATCAAGGGGCTCCATGATTCATTCAGGCAAGCCGGGAAGATGGCAGAGTTTTGCCAGCAGTTAAACCGATTGCATGAAAAAATCAAACTTGCTCCCAGACAGTTTCTGATTATTGCCGAGCCGGAAATGGTTTCCCGGTGTTCAGAGACAATGAGCAGGTTTTGGCAAATGCAAGAGAAGCAGGCATCTGCCTTTCACCTGTTGCCCATTCGCAATCATGTAAAACAGGCCTGGATTACCTCTACTCAGGTCAATTTCTGTGCAAAAGCGTACAAAACCGTGTCTATTGAACACCCGGATGCCGCTCCATTGGCAGTGCTTGGTAATTTTATGCGTAACGGGTATCTGCACAGGGCGATTCGGGAACAGGGTGGCGCTTATGGCGGGGGAGCAGGGCAAGACAGCGCTATCGCCGCTTTCCGGTTTTATTCCTATCGAGACCCCCGTTTGACTGAAACCTTGAAGGACTTTGACGACGCCATAGACTGGGTCATAGACTCGGAGCACGAGGAACAGTCGCTGGAGGAGGCCGTACTTGGCGTGATCAGCCAGATAGACAAGCCAAAATCCCCCGCGGGTGAAGCCAAATCTGCTTTTCACAATGAACTGTTTGGCCGGACAATCGAGCAACGCGAGCGATTCCGCTCTCGTGTATTGCAGGTGACTATCGACGACTTGCGCCGTGTTTGTGAGGTATATTTGAAGCAGGATGCAAGTATTGGTGTCATAACCAGTATGGCCAACAAGGAGACTCTTTCCGAACTCGGGCTCAAGGTTGAAGAACTGTAACAAGCTGAAGGGCTGCAACAGGTTGAAGAGCAATAATCGGAACGATGCCCGGACGCAAGCCTGACGTGCCGGGCGCTATCTGTTACTTTACTCTTCGCTCTATGCCGGTTTTGGCCATGATTCGTGTGGATATTTCCTCAATTGAATAGGAGGTGGTATTCAGATAGGGTATTCGCTCGCGGCGATACATGAGTTCAACTTCTTCCACTTCGTGGTTGCATTGCCTGATGGAGGAGTATCTGGAATTCGCCTTTCGCTCGTTTCTGATGCAGGCAAGCCGCTCCGGGTCTATGGTCAAACCAAACAGTTTTTGTCTGTGCGGCTGTAACGTAACGGGAAGTTTCTGGTCTTCCATATCTTCTTCCGTAATGGGGTAATTCGCCGCTTTCAGCCCATATTGCAGAGCCAGATACAGGCAGGTAGGCGTTTTTCCGCTGCGTGAGACACCGGTGAGGATCAGGTCTGCCTGATCATAATAACGGGTTCGGCTGCCGTCATCGTTATCCATCGCGTAGTTAACTGCATTTATTCTTCGTTCATAGGCATCCATATTCTGGTTAATGGAGTGTGACTTGCCTGCCTTGTGAGAAGGTTTGGTGTTCAGCTCAAGTTCCAGTGGCTTCAAAAAGGCACCAAATGTGTCAACCATAAATGCGTTGGCACCAGCAAACTCACGTCGGATCGTACTGTCCACGATAGTCTCGAATATAATTGGCTTTGCCTGGTCAATTTCATTGGCTTTATTGATGCTTTTGATGGCGGCCTGCACTTTTTCCGGTGTATCAATGTAGGGAAGGGTAATCTTCTCAAAATCTATGCCCTCGAACTGGGCGAGCAAAGCCTGACCGATTCCTTCAGCTGTAATGCCGGTTCCGTCCGAAATAAAAAAAGCGGTTCGTTTCATCTCAAAGCCCCTGGGTCTATTCCCTGATGGAAAGGATGATAGTATAAATATCGCGGTTACTCACCTGTCGGTACTCGCCTCTGCAGGCGGATACCAAATACCTGAGGAACCTCATTGTAATTTAGAGTATTATTACCTGCCTTAATTTCCTGTAATATATTATCGTCCGTTGATTTGGGAGAGGCGCATTGGATAAGTATATAGTCTGGTTTTCAGAGCTTGGGATGGGTGATGTCTCTAAAGTGGGGGCTAAAAACGCTTCTCTGGGGGAAATGATCAGTAACTTGTCTCATGCAGGTGTATCAGTGCCCTCGGGGTTTGCAACCACCTCTGAGGCGTATATGGAATTTCTCGCCACCAACGGGCTGGATAAACGGATTCGGGGCTTGCTGGAAGATATGGATGTGAATGACGTTCATTCTCTGTCAAAAACAGGTGCTGAAATCCGGCGCTGGATTGTAGATACACCTTTTCCCAAGGCATTTGATGATTCAATCGCTACCGCATTTTCCCGGCTCACAGGGGAAAATGAAAACCTGTCAGTCGCGGTCAGGTCGTCGACAACGGCAGAGGAACTCCCTGATACCTCTTTCACCGGCAGACAGAAAACTTTCCTGAATATTACCGGCCTTGCCAATGTGAAAATGGCAATAAAAGAAGTATTTGCCTCCCTGTTTAATGATCGTGCCATTTCTTACAGAACGCATCAGGGAGGTAAGCACATGGATGTGAAATTATCTGCTGGCGTTCAAAAAATGGTACACAGTGAATCTGCTTCCAGCGGCGTCATGTTTACTTTGGATACCGAATCCGGCTTTAACGATGTCGTGTTTATTACCTCTTCTTATGGTTTGGGAGAAACTGTCGTTAAGGGAGTCGTAAATCCCGATGAGTTTTATGTACACAAACCCACCTATAAAGCTGGCAGGCCGGCCATTTTACGGCGAAGTCTGGGCAGCAAGGCAATCAAGATGGTGTATGCAGAGTCTGCCGAAGTCGATGGGTCGGTCGAAACGGTCAAGGTCAGGCCCGATCAACGGTGCCTGTTTTCAATTACCGACGACGAAATCAGCGAGTTGACCCGTCAGGCCCTTATTATAGAGCAGCATTACCAGCAAGCGATGGATATAGAATGGGCAAAAGACGGGGTAGATGGTAATTTATACATAGTCCGGGCAAAACCGGGGACAGTGAAAAGTCGGAGCAGTGCGGCGGTAATGGAGCGTTATTTGCTCAAGGAAGAAGGCAAGGTTCTGGTTGAGGGCAGGAGTATTGGCCAAAAAATAGGCAGTGGCCCGGTTCGTATCGTGGAGTCTATTAGTGAAATAGATCGGGTGCGGGCCGGTGATGTGCTCGTTACGGATATGACCGACCCTGACTGGGAACCCGTAATGAGACGAGCGTCTGCTATTGTGACGGACAAGGGCGGGCGCACTTGCCATGCCGCCATGATTGCCCGTGAATTGGGTATTCCGGCGGTTGTGGGTTGTGGTAATGCCACCCGGCGCCTGACGGACGGAATGGAGGTGACGGTATCCTGTGCAGAAGGTGATGCCGGGATGGTCTATGACGGGAAGCTGAGCTATGAATTACGCGAAAACAGCGTGGATTCCATGCCATCTCTTCCTTTTAACATTATGATGAATGTGGGTAATCCTGACCGGGCATTTGATTTCCAGTCATTGCCAAATGAAGGTGTTGGCCTGGCTCGTCTGGAATTTATTATCAACCGTATGATTGGCGTGCACCCGAAAGCATTGTTGAATTTCGATACGCTGCCCAGAGAAGTAAGGCTGACAGTCGAGAAAAAAATTTCCGGCTACGGCCAACCTGTCGATTTTTATGTCGAAAAACTGGTAGAGGGAATTTCTACACTGGCTGCCGCCTTTACACCTAAAAAAGTCATTGTACGCCTTTCCGACTTTAAATCGAATGAATATGCAAACCTGATTGGCGGCACCTTGTACGAGCCGGATGAGGAAAACCCCATGCTTGGTTTTCGCGGGGCATCCAGGTATATCTCGGATACTTTCAGGGATTGTTTTGAACTGGAATGCCGTGCTCTGAAAAAAGTTCGGGAAGAAATGGGTTTTAATAATGTAGAAATTATGGTTCCATTCGTCAGAACTGTTGGCGAAGCGCGACAAGTGATTGAATTGTTGGCTCAAAATGGTTTGAAACGAGGTGAAAACGGACTCAGGGTGATTATGATGTGTGAGTTGCCCGCCAATGCGCTGCTGGCGGACAGCTTTTTGGAGTATTTTGATGGGTTCTCCATAGGTTCTAATGACTTGACGCAATTAACCCTTGGTTTGGATCGTGATTCCGGTATCATTGCCCACTTGTTCGATGAGCGCAGTGATGCCGTGAGGTTGTTGCTTTCCAAGGCAATAGAAGCCTGTAAAAAGGCAGACAAGTATATCGGAATCTGTGGTCAGGGCCCTTCGGATCACCCGGATCAGGCCGGGTGGTTAATGAAGCAGGGGATAGGCAGTGTGTCTCTTAACCCCGACTCGGTATTGGATACATGGTTTTTCCTTGCAGATAACCAGGAACAGTGATATGCGTAGCAGTAGCGACCTTTTTCCTGTCAGGCTTGTTTCAGCAGAAGTGCATGGTCAGTTTTATGAAGATGCGTATCTGCTTAAACCGAACAACAGCCCCGATCAAACCGTGGAGTTGGCGGTCACCCGTTACTCACAACATAACGACAACAACACCAGGGTACCCCTGATTCTTCTGCATGGTTTTTTTTCCAACCGTCTGGAGTGGCTTCCGTTTCCTGGTATGGGCCTGGCAAGTTATTTTTGCGGCCTTGGCTATGACGTGTGGCTGCCTGAAATGCGGGGGCACGGTTTGTCTCCCGTTAATAAATCCTATCTTCACACCGGTTTTTCTGACTATATTCAATATGATCTGCCTGCCATCTGCCAGTTTGTGACTGAAAAAACAGGTAAAAAGCCGGTTTGGGTCGGCCATAATTTTGGTGGCCTGTCTATTTCTGCCAGTCTTGGCACCGGGGCGATAGCAAGCCATGAGGTGTCTGGCCTGATTCTTTTTTCAACCCGGGTCGGTTATTTTCAACAGGTGATTAATTTTCCTCTGCCGGCACGAATCGAAGCCTGGTTAATCGGTCGTCAGCCCTTCATCGAAGGATACAAAAGTGGTTATGGTCAGGAAAACGAACCCGGCCAACTGGTTTCGGAAGTGGTTAAATGGCAAACATTGGAGGAGTGGAGGTCGGTAAGTGGCGTTGATTATACTGCCGCGGTAAAAAATGTGCATTGTCCGGTATTGGCACTGGCTCCAACCCTGGTCAGACCTGAAAATCAGCTATGCTATGAGCGCTTTTTTCATTCTCTGGGTTCTTCCAAAAAAACACTGGAGACATTGCCGATTTCAGATAAAGGTGTTATCAGTCGCAAACTTCATTCATTTCTGCTTGATCAGAAAAACATTGAGGTGGTTGGCTCGAAATCCGTTGAGTGGCTGTCTGAAAACAGTCACTTTGACGACGACAAACCCGAAGGGAATGGCGCTCGAAAAGATGGTAAGACCAATCTGGTCGCATAGTTATTACAAACAGTTCGGCAAAACAGTTTGGCAAAACAGTCCGGTAAAAAGTCTGGTAGCATGGCGATATGAACGGCAACATGAATGGCAGCGATTCGAAAAACAGTCATATATAATGTAACTGCCTGTTCGCCGTGACAAGTTTTTGCAGATTACCTGCACGGACGTGACTGACGTGAGTAGATGCGATTTAATAATGTAATGTAAAACAAGGAGATGTATTTTGACTATTATTACTCCAGACCTGTGTGATGATTTCGCGGAGTCGATACAGGTTATTGAACCCATGTTTAACAACTACGGTGGCAAGTCGGCATTTGGCGGGGAAGTTGTTACCGTAAAATGCTTTGAGGACAATTCCGTCGTCAAGGAGCAGGTGGCATTGCCCGGCAAGGGAAAGGTGCTTGTCGTAGACGGTGGTGGTTCCAGGCGTGCCGCGCTGCTTGGAGACATGCTTGCTGAAAAAGCCAGTGCAAGTGGTTGGGAAGGTATTGTGATCTATGGTTGCATCAGAGATGTAGACGTCATTCGCAAAACAGACCTGGGTGTTCAGGCATTGGCAACGCACCCGATGAAAACAGAGAAAAAGGGAATCGGCGAGTTAAATGTGCCTGTCAAATTCGGAGGGGTGGAAATTCGTCCAGGGCAGTTTATTTACGCTGACAATAATGGTGTGATTGTTTCGGACAAGGAACTCGTCAGCTGAGAAATCAACCATATTGAACGCCAGCCCGTTACCTGTTAACTAAAGCCAACTCCCGGAATGCAGGGCTGGCAACTCAAACCGCGATCCGACCAGCCGGAACGGGGCTGGCCAGATCACTTCTCTGTTGTTGCGAGTTGCCGTTGCGGGCTGTCGTTGTGAATTGCGGCTATGTCAGCAGGGCTGACGGTACCCGTACCCCCCATACCTTTATACCTTTGCGGCGCCAAATCCCGGTTTACTTTTTGATATCCAGAATTTCTGTTCCCAACTCGTACTTTCCGTTGTCCTGCCTGGTACAGCGAACTACTTTTACAGTGGCGTCAAAAGGGGGGAAAGCTTGATTGTTGGATGGAATACTGGTGAGAAGCTCCGTACCCTCCTGAACCTTTTCATCGGCGACAATAAGCATTCCCGCGCCGCTCAAATCTCGACAGATTGCCTGGATTGTCTTGCCCGAGTTGTCTTTCAGACTAATCTCGGTGTCCACTTTCATTCGGATGAAGTCTCGTTTCTCGCTGAAGTCACGAATAGTATTTTTCATTATCGTTCAAGCTGTCCTTTTATGGTTTTCTCAGACTATTTATAGAATGATTTGTCCTGGCTGTCAAAGTAGAGCAGGTGATAAACAGTTGGGAAACAAGTGTGCTATGTGTATCTGATATCCTGCTGACATCATTGATGTTCTTATGCCCAGCTGTCACTTTTCCTGGTTCGCTTCATCATCGGGACGATAATCGCAATGAGTGCACCCAGAGCTACCAGTCCGCCCCCGACCAGCATCAAATCTGTCTCTGATTTATCTTTAAGTCGCTGATTATCCGCTTCAAGTTTGTCAATTTCGTTCTGCAGTTCCTGATTCAATTCTTGCAGCTCACGATTTCTGTTGTCGAGGTGAACGGCGTTTTGGGAAACGGCGGTTATTTCGTCCAGTTGTTCGGCGAGGCTTTTGTTCTTTCTGGTCAGCGTTTCGTTGTCCGTTTTAAGTTGCGTATTTTCAGATTTAACCTTCTCGAAAGCACTGCCCAGTGTGCCTGATTTTTCCTTTAGCAGCTTAAGCGTTATTAATGCCTTTTCCAGCCTTTGCGCTGCAATAGGGTCGGAAACCAGAAAGCGGGAAGGAACCCAGCCCTGAATACCACCCGGTTCCCGGATTTTTGTCCATTTTCTTACCTCGTCGGTTTCTAAAACTTGCACTTTCACCCCGCTGACTACCGATTTCAAAATTCGATAAGAGATTTCCGGGCCTGTACGAATGTTGACTCTCAGTTTGTCATCTATATACATGGTTGCGGATTGCACGGGGAGGGCAATTGCTAGCAAAACGAGTAAGGTAGACAGAATTTTTTTCACGTGTTGAACCTTGAATGGAGTTTTTTGGTTATTGGTTGTTTTGGTGATTGATGTACAGGCGTTACCAGGCTGTCAGGGGAGTACCTTCTTGAAGGGTTTTACCATTACATTCCTGTAGACTCCTGCTGCGCAATAAGGGTCTGAATCTGCCCACTCCCGGGCCTGGCCGAGGTTGTCAAATTCGGCAATAACCAGGCTGCCACTGAATCCTGCTTCGCCTGGATCAGGGCTGTCTATCGCTGGTGTTGGCCCGGCCAGTAGAAGTCTGCCTTCATCTTTCAGCTGATTGAGTCTGGCGAGGTGGTCGGGTCTGGCCTTCTTGCGGAGTGCAAGGCTGTTTTCTCTATCTTCACTGATAATGGCATAAAACATATGGATTAAAACTCCTCTTGTTCCTTTTTCGCCCTGTTTTCTTCGTCAGGCTCATTCGAAAGGTATTTGGATAGAAATAACCCCTGGATGATGACGAAGGTAAAGGTCAAGCCCAACAACCCGAACACTTTGAAATTGACCCAGAATTCTTGCGAAAAATTGAACGCGACATATATATTCAACGCACCGGCAACAAAAAAGAATATCGCCCAGGCCATGTTCAGATTCCGCCAAACCAGCTCGGGTAAATCAAGGTTGGATTCCAGCATTCTCCGAATAATATTTTTGTCGCCAATAAACTCGCTACCAAAGAAAACAAGTGCAAACAGCCAGTTTATTGCAGTAGGTTTCCATATAATAAAGGTAGGGTCTCTGAACGCAACTGTCAGGCCCCCAAAGATAACCACCATCACCAGGGTAATCAAATGCATTTTTTCTACGCGGCGATATTTCAGCCATAGAAAAGTGACTTGAATGGCAGTTCCCACGATGAGGGTCGCCGTTGCGGTAATAATGTCTTTGGTGTATTGATAGGCGGCAAAAAACAGAATCAGAGGAAAAAAGTCAGTAAAAGCTTTCATTTAAAAACAAACCATATCTGCGATTGTAATTGGCCGCCCCATTATAACGAATGCACTGGATAAAGACAGTTCGATCAATTCGCTGATAACCCGATATACAGTGTAAGCGGATGATATTCTGTGAGAGAATGGTGACTTGTACTTGTTAATACCTCTGATATGTAATGAAACCAACGATAGATTTTCACAGCCATTCTACCTGCTCGGACGGATCTCTGGATCCGGAAAGCCTTGTTACAAGAGCCTTTCAGAAGGGGGTCACCCATTTCGCCCTGACCGATCACGATACGGTATCGGGGGTGGCTCAAGCCGCATCCGTTGCCAGACGGTATGATATTAAATTTTATTCAGGAATAGAATTGTCTTGTGTCTGGGAGGGGATGACCGTTCATATAGTGGGTTTGGGGTTCGATCTGTTTAGCGATGTTATGGTGAATGCCTGCGAAAGCCAGCAAAAAGTGCGAATAGAAAGAGCCGAAATAATCGGGGAGCGGTTGCACCGCAAGTATAAAATGTCGGGTGTGCTGGAACTGGCTTGTGAAAAATCCGGCAATCACGCACCGGGCCGACCGCACTTCGCTGCTTCAATGGTAGAGTTGGGGTACGTGTCCGACCATTCCCAGGCTTTCCGAAAATATTTGGGGAGTGGCAAGCCAGGTGATGTCAGGTCATTGTGGCCTGATTTGCAAACCGTGGTTCGGTGGGTTGTCGAGGCGGGCGGTGTTGCCGTTATTGCTCATCCTCGCAAGTATAAAATCACGATGAGCAAGTTGCGTCGTTTAGTTGTCGACTTTACAGACGCTGGCGGCAGGGGAATCGAGGTGGTTACATCCGGGCAAAAACAGGGTGAAACCGGCTTGCTATCGGATTTGTGCCGTCAATATGAGTTGTTGGCCAGCCAGGGTAGTGATTTCCATCATCCCGGAGCGAACTGGTGCGAACTGGGTCAGAATCTGTCAATTCCTTCGGGAGTCCCGCTGGTTGTCGATCACATCCGGTCGATGACATCAGAGCCAGGCGGTTGACTGTCAGGTGTTCATGTTCGGGCTGGCAATCTATTTTGTCGCGTGAAAATGCAAATACAGATCGGTGATGATAACGGGTAACTGATTGCAAAATTCTTCAAGCAGAAGCTCATCATTCCCGATTTCGTTAAATGGCTCCTCTTCTGAAAACAGACCGGACAGTGCCATGATCGGGAAAAGCAATTCGGCAGCGAGCTCCTCGTCCACTTTCATCCAGCTGTTTTCATCCTGAAGATAGTATTCAATAAAGCCGCCACACCAGTTTCTGATGCAATCCAGTTCCGACCCCGGCTCGGTTGGTATGGTCAGCAGTTCATCCTGTTCGATGTCTATCTGTACTGAATGGCTTATTTCGTTGAGAATTTTCCCAATTTCTGGCGGCAAACTCGTAACATCAGGGGCGCCCGTGATGATGCCTGAAAGATCGGCAGGTGATATTTTATGCGGCGCGACAACATGAGCTGTCATTACTCCGCACACTGCGAAGTAATCCATGGCAGTTTCTTCGAATTCTGGAGAAAAAAGATACCCTTCCAGCGTATCGATATCCATATCGTCCAGCAGTTCTCCCGTCATCACGTTAACTCCCTGTGTCTCTGATTACTCTCAATCACTTTTCAGGCTACCGGGTGCTTGCTGTCCGTTAAGCGCTTATACCCGCTATCCATTTCCACTACCCATTTTTGCGGTGCGTCCTTGCACCTGACTTCATGTCACCGCTGTAAAAAGAATCCTTATTGATCGGATTCTGTGATATCGGCTTCCGCGGTTTTTTTGTCAACTTCTGGCGTTTTCACCTTTTTGGGCCTGACTGATTCGGGTTGATTCCCGGTTACAGTGCTTTCAACCGCAGCTTTTGTTTCAGGTGCGACCACAGCAGACGCTCCTTTATTGGATGACGATTCTGCAGTGTTTCCCTTTGCAGCAGCTTTTCCGGTTTTTGAAGGAGCCCGTCTTCTTCTTTGTGCCGGTGCCGATGGCTCAGTCGAGCCGTCATCGGTCACTGCATTGGCGGGTGCTTCTGTTTCAGGCGAAGCCTTTGATGGTGTTTCAGGTGAAGCCTCTGATTTTATTTCAGGTGGCGTCTCTGATTTTATTTCAGGTGAAGCCTCTGATTTTATTTCAGGTGAAGCCTCTGATTTCGTTTCCGATTGCCCGAAACCTGGTGCAACAGCCTCACCTTTCGCAGATTTTTCTACCGGCTCGGGTGAGCTTTTTTTCTTTGCCTTTTTTTCACTCTCCTGAGTTGGAAGTGCCGCCTGTTCAGCCCGTTTTTTGGCCAGTCTGGGGTCATTGGGTGCTCTTCGGGGTGTTCTCTGGCGCCGTTTGGGTGACCGTTTGGTGGTCGCTTGCCCGGCTTCGGGAGCCTTTGTTTCGGTCATGGCCGCTGCAGGTTCAGAGGCGGCGGGTTCGGAAGCTACAGGCCGGGTGGTTTCTGTTTTGGCAGCTTCAATAGCCTTTTCATTTTCGTCGGGCCGGGTTTCGCCGGATTCCGCTGCACCATTGTCCGGCCTGGCATTGCTCTCACTTGTCGCTGTCTGTTGTCGGGGTTTTCTGGTATTTCTGCGTGGTCGGCTTTTCCCTGACTTTTCTTTCGCTTCCTCTTTCTCTTTTCCTTTCTCTATGGTTTCAGTTTTCTCAGCATTCTTGCCTTCGGCTGCACTCTCGTCGTCGGCGGGTGACGATGGTGCTGACACGGGTTGGTCTGTTTCAGCAGCCATTTTTGCTTCATCGGCTATTTCAGTGGCTATCAAAGCTGGCGTTTCTTGCGGTTTCGCATTATTTGATGGCAGTGTCTCATTGGTTGCAGACAGGGTTGCATCCGTTGTATCTTCGCGAGTTTCCGCTATGGTTTCCCGAGAAGCCTGTTTGCCCTGCGGGTTCGATGCAGGGGCATTCTTCGAAGCCTCTTTCGATGCCGGTTTTCTGGCATTGGCTGCCTGAGATTCAGTTTCGCCGGGTCGTCTGTTCTGCGCGGTGCGTTCATTTTTATCCGTGCGTTCTGTTCTGTCAGCACGTTCCGATCTGGTTGGTCGGCGCGATTTTTCGTTCCTCGCCTGCTGCTGGTTTCCACTTGATCTGTCCCTGCGAGGGCGCCTGGATTCTTCACTAAAGTCACTGGTGCCCCTTTCACTCGATTGATTGTCAAGTCGTTTATCTTCTTTTCGCTTGTCATTTCTTGAGCGATTATTGGCATTCTGCCTGCGGCTTTCATCGCGATTTCCGCGATTATCGTTGTCCTGCCTGTTGCGGTCAGGCCGCTCACGCCTTTGCTGTCTGTTGTCGTTGTTTTGCCTCGACCTGTTACGCTCGCGGTTTTCCTGAGGTGGGAAAGAGGTGCGAGTTTTTGCTCTGGTTGTCTCGGGCAGTTTTTTCTCCGGTTCAGCTTCTTTGGTTGTACTGGCTAAAAACGTTTTCAGTTTTTCTGAAATTCGTTTAATCAGACCTTGGGGTTCTTCAGGTTTAATCGGAGAAACCGGAGTAATTGATTTAACTGCGGCCTGTTCGCGCACAATTTCTCGCTGAGTAGTCGGTGGTGCGTTGCTTTCTATGGCGCTTGCCGTGGATATTTCATAACTGCGTGACAAGTCACTTGCACTTTCGTCGTTTCTCAAGCGTGTTACTTCATATTGCGGAGTGTCAAGCTCGGGAGAAGGGATGATCAATACAGAGACACCCTGGTTTTTCTCTATATCAGCGATTTGCTGACGTTTTTCGTTCAGCAGGAAGGTTGCAACGGGAACGGGAACGATGGTCTGCACCCGGTCTGTTTTGTCTTTGGAGGCTTCTTCATAAATAAGTCTCATAATAGACAGGGAAAGTGATTCAACGCTTCGCACTTTGCCCTGGCCTGAACATCTCGGGCAAATATCTGTTCGGGTTTCCTCCAGCGATGGGCGCAATCTTTGGCGTGACATTTCCAGTAGACCAAAACGGGAAATTTTCCCAACCTGGACGCGAGCACGGTCAAGCTCCAGGGCCTGCCTCACTTTATTTTCCACTTCCCGCTGGTTTCGGGTTGGTGTCATATCAATAAAGTCGATAACGATCAGTCCGCCAATATCCCTCAATCTCAGTTGTCGTGCGACCTCCTCGGCGGCTTCAATATTGGTTTGAAGTGCAGTTTCTTCTATGTCACTACCTCTGGTAGCCCTTGCCGAATTGATATCAATTGATACGAGTGCTTCTGTTGGATCAATAACGATTGCCCCGCCTGAAGGCAGTTTCACTTCTCGTTGAAAAGCGGTTTCTATCTGGGCTTCTATCTGATAGCGACTAAATAAGGGAATCTCATCTTCATACAGTTTTATCTGGTTTTCATAGGAGGGCATAACGGATTGTACGAAGTTGACAACGTCTTCATAGATTTCGCTATCATCGACAAGAACTTCACCAATATCCTGGCGTAAATAATCTCTCACTGCCCGGATAATAACATTACTTTCCTGATAAATAAGAAATGGCGCAGGTCTGCTTTTGGCGGCATGGGTAATGGATTCCCAAAACTGGCAAAGGTAATCCAGGTCCCGCTGGAGTTCGTCGCTGGTTCTGCCCACACCGGCTGTTCGTACAATGACCCCCATATTTTTGGGCGTCGTCAGGTTGGACATGGCTTCTTTTAACTGTGACCGCTCTTCACCCTCAATACGTCGGGAAATACCACCTGCCCTGGAATTGTTCGGCATTAAAACCAGATACCGCCCGGCCAGACTGATGAAAGTGGTAAGTGCAGCGCCCTTGTTTCCTCGCTCCTCCTTGTCGACCTGAACAATAATTTCCTGGCCTTCACTCATTACCTCCCGGATATTGATTTTGCCATTGATTTTATTGGGGGGGGTCGAGAAGTATTCCTTGCTGATTTCCTTGAGGGGAAGGAAGCCGTGCCTGTCTGAACCGTAGTCAACAAATGCGGCTTCGAGACTGGGTTCAATTCGGGTGATCTTGCCTTTGTAGATGTTAGCCTTTTTTTGCTGGCTCAGGCCGGATTCGATATCCAGGTCATAAAGTTTTTGTCCATCTACCAATGCGACTCGCAACTCTTCAGTGTGAGTTGCGTTAATCAACATTCTTTTCATCTGGTGTTCAGTTCCGTATTGAGCACGCAGAAAACGTCAAAGGGGGGAGAGGTTTCAGTTAAGAAAAGACAAGCGGTTCAACCGGAACCCGGCTCAATAGAATTTATGCGTGACGATTTTCTCTTCCGCTTTGCCATTCCGCGACGCGGCGGGGATAACAAGCTGAAAATCAAACCTTATTATAAGCACAACATGCCTGCACAGCCTGGCGATACACAATACCGCAATCATTTCCTGTGCCTGCCTGTTGCTTACTATATGTAGTCACCGGCTGTGATTTGATGTTCCGGTGTTTACGCTAAACAAAACTCTTTAAGTTGGCCGATATTCCCGAGTTGGCGTATTTGTCCTGGTGGGGCTCTGTCCCGGTCTTATGTTGTACCCTTTTGTCAACTGGTAGAACTGCCGTTTCAGCGCCTCTCTGATGAAACATTTCCCGCATACATTTCTGGTGCGTGGTTTATAGTAATCTTCCATTTACGTGGAAGCCTGAAGATAGAAAAAACGCCGTGGCATATCTATCATTCATATGATGTTTTTTCAGGCTAATGCAACACAATAAAAAACAGCGCACGTTACTCCGGATGTCATTTCTACTCTGTCGGAGTGTGTACACATTAGCAAATGGTATTTGATTCCTGACTTACCACTCCCTAGAATTAGGGGGTAAGGCCTAGAATCAAGGCCAAGGCAGTTGAGGACTATAGCAGCATTCTTGCTTAGCATCAATTCAATTTAAAGTAAAAGAGTTTGTATTATTAATGGGTCAGGTTACTAAAAGTGTCGAGTTTCATACTGTTACCGAACGAGAATGTGAGCAAAGGGTAGATAATTTTCTCACCACCTATCTAAAAGGGGTTCCCAAAACCCGTCTCTATAAAATGATCCGAAAAGGTGAGGTGAGGGTGAACAAGGGTAGGGTAAAGCCCGACTATCGTCTTGCTATGAATGATGTGGTCAGGATTCCCCCGGTGTCTGTTCAGGAGAAAACCCAATATAAAAAACCGGGCCATTGGCAAAAAACGGCTATTGAACAGTCGGTTTTGTTTGAAGATGATGCGTTGCTTGTTATCAACAAGCCGTCCGGCTTCGCTGTTCATGGAGGGAGCGGGCTCAATTATGGCGTAATTGAAATACTTCGTGAGCTGCGTGGCGAGCATGCTTTTATTGAATTGGTTCATCGCCTTGATCGGGATACGTCCGGTTGTTTGATGATTGCGAAAAAAAGAAGCTCATTGCGCTGGCTGCATGAATGTTTGAGAGAAGACCGCATTAAAAAGCGGTATCATGCTCTGGTTGATGGTATCTGGCCAAAGAGAGCAAGGTGTGTTGAGGCACCATTGAAGAAAAATGTACTGAAGTCGGGAGAGCGGATCGTACGGGTTGACCGGGAAGGCAAACCGGCTCAGACAAATTATCGAATACTGGCCACAGGTAATCGTTGTTCACTGATTGAAGCAATGCCAATAACCGGGCGGACACACCAGATTCGTGTCCACTGCCAGTTTGCAGGCCATGCTATCATCGGTGATGACAAGTATTGGGAAGCTGATAGCGATTTGTCCGGCATGGCTGGACCGGGTAAACAACCCGTCAGGCTGATGCTGCATGCCCGACAACTTACGATCCCTTATCCTGATGCAAGGCAGTCGTTGGAAGTGGTCGCTCCCTATCCAAAAGATTATGAGAATATCAAGGGTGCAATGCTCGATGGCCAGTCGCCTGAGCTTGCGCGTTGTTAACCGGATGACTTGTTTGGGTGAATGATTGTCAAGGTTCGCAACCTGTCAGGATTGGTGGAGGGTACGTGAGTATAAAGGCAGTAATTTTCGATTGGGATGGCACTTTGGTAGACTCGGAAAGTCATATCGTAGACAGTTTGCTATACGCAGCAGACTGTGTCGGTTACGAGCCGCAATCCAGAAAGCAAATGGCGAGGGTGATCGGACTCGCTATGGATAAGGCTGTTCGAGCGCTGTTCGGAGATGTCAGCGATGAGGAGCTCGCCAGATACAAAGCCTTTTATTCAGATCATTTTTTTAATAAAAAATGTGACCCTTCCTGGCTTTTTGACGGTGTCATTGAAACACTGGATAACCTGAAAGCGAGTGGCCTGACATTGGCCATTGCAACCGGGAAGGCCAGGAAAGGGCTGGATATTGCCCTCGACTCAACTCAACTCCGTCATTATTTTACAGCTCACCGATGTGCAGATGAAACCGCCTCCAAACCCGATCCGGCCATGCTGTACCAGGTTTTGCGGGATCTTGGTCTGAATTCTGATGAGGCCGTTATGATCGGTGATACTACCTATGACCTGGAAATGGCAAAAAACGCGGCAATGACAAGCATTGGAGTGAGCTATGGGGTTCACGGCAAAGAGGTTTTGGCTGAATGCTCTCCCGTCTGCATTATCGACAGTATTACCGATCTTCCTGCAGCTTTAGGCAATATAGGTTAAAAGCTGTTATACCTGTACTGTTATATATAAACGGAAATAATTGATACCTGATAACAGCGGGTGTCGAGCGGTGAAAATGAACAAATAGCAAAACGAACAAATAGCGAAACGAACAAATAGCAAAACCGGATGGTAATAAATCATCAGCAAATTTGCCAATAAGGCCAGGGTGTAAATGAATGAGTCAGGATAACTGGAAGGAAAGTAGCACAGCAGGCAGCCCGGAAGGACGAATAGTGAACCCGGGAGGTGTCAATGCAGGCAATGAGGAAAACAGCAAAGAGTGGCGTTTGATTGAAAAGCTGATGATGTCTCTCACCTCCGAGCAGCGTAAGACGCGGCGTTGGGGTATTTTCTTCAAACTGCTGACTTTCGCTTACTTGTTCGGTTTGTTTTTTGTTTTTTCTCCCGATTTAAATAACAGCATGAAAAACTTGAAAAGTGAGTCGTCATCGCACACTGCACTGGTGGACATTCAAGGAGTTATCGCTGATCAGGAGCCGGCATCGGCAGACAATATTGTAACTGGCCTCCGGGCTGCTTTCGAGGATGACGGTACCAAAGGGATTATTTTACGAATTAACAGCCCGGGGGGAAGTCCTGTTCAGGCGGGTTATGTCTATGATGAAATAATGAGGCTGCGCTCGGAATATCCTGATACCCGGGTTTATGCGGTGATATCCGATATTGGAGCGTCTGGTGCCTATTATATTGCGGCAGCAGCAGATGAAATCTATGCTGACAAGGCCAGTCTGGTCGGGTCAATCGGGGTAACAGCTTCCGGGTTCGGTTTTGTTGATGCGCTCGAAAAGGTGGGCGTTGAACGACGAATATACACTTCGGGCGATCACAAAACATTTCTTGACCCGTTTTCACCGCAGCAAAATGATGAAGTGAAATTCTGGCAGTCTGTGCTCAATACCACGCATCAGCAGTTTATTGATCAGGTGAAGAAAGGGCGAGGGAGCAAGCTTAAATCGGTCGATAATTTGTTCAGTGGTTTGATCTGGAGTGGTGAACAGGCGTTGGAATTGGGCTTGATTGATGGCCTGGGTTCAAGTGGTTATGTGGCCCGGAATCTGATCAAGGAAGAGAATATCGTCAATTTTACCCTGCAACCGGATCCGTTTGAGCGTTTTGCCAAATCCTTTGGTGCCTCCGTGGCTTCTGCGTTTGCCAATATAATCATGCAGTCACAAGCCGGGTTCAGGTTGCGCTAGTTTTTTCTGTCAGGCCGATAGAGCAGGGGATGTATCCCCTTTTCTATCAGCATGTCTGTCAAGGTCATTAATGGCAGGCCTGTAAGGCTGTTCGGGTCTCGCCCGTCAAACCCGCTGAACAGTACAATCCCGAGCCCCTCGGATTTAAAGCTGCCTGCGCAATCATAGGGTTTCTCTCGTTCAAGATAGCGTTGAATCAACCGGTCATCGAGTGGTCTGAAGGTGACCGCAAATACATCCACACTGGTCTGCTTTGATCCGTCCCGGGTATCGAGCAGGCACAGGCCGGTATAGAATTTAATCGTCTGGTTGCTGCAGTGTTTTAATTGCTCCACGGCCTTTTCATGGGAACCCGGTTTTGTCAGTATTCCCGCCGTCGCCGAGCAGGCGACCTGGTCTGAACCTATAATCAGGTGTTTGGGGTAGTTGGTGGCAACCGCCTGCGCTTTTTGTAATGAAAGTCTGCGCACCAGGGCCTCCGGATGTTCTCCGGGCGAAAAGCTTTCATCAATATTCGGTGAGCAAATGATGAAGGGAACGCCAAGTTTTTTGAGCAGCTGTTGTCGGTAGGGGGAAGTTGATGCCAATACAAACATGTCAATTCCTGATCAATTTGGGGAACCTGATAAAAGTATCTTCCAGGCGGGTAATAATACAATAAAATTTTGACAACGATGAGTTAGATAAATAGAATTGCGCGCTTATGTCGAATACTGGTTTACCTGTATCTGTAGATCCAATCAAATTTGCAGAACAACATGTCGAGTTGGAGGGAATTATTCCCTTTGAGCGTTTCACCAGATTGCCCGGTTTGGTTCGGTCCGAGCAGGGTGATGTGGCGGCACGACTTTTGTTTGGTAAAGATGAGCAGGGGAGAATACTTGTAACTGGCTCTGTTCAGGTAGAACTGCTTCTTGAGTGTCAGCGATGTTTGGGGGATTTACCTTATAAGCTGGAAGCAGAAGTTTGTCTCGCTGTTGTTTTTTCTGATGACAAGGCAAAAAATCTGCCAAGAGAATATGATCCATATATAGTGGATGGTTACGACTTAAATATTGCAGAAATGGTGGAAGAGGAAATTTTATTGGCGCTTCCGGCATTTGGGTATCATGAATCAGGTGAATGCAGTCTGGACTACAAGGCAGGTGATGAGGGTGAACAGGTTCCCGATCAATCTGTTGAGAAAACCGGCCCGTTCAGCGTTCTATCAGAATTGAAAGTCAAGAAATAATCAGGTGGAGTGAAGTAAAATGGCAGTTCAAAAGAATCGTAAAACAAGATCCCGACGCGGAATGAGGCGTTCACATGATGCGCTGACAGGCGCAACCCTGTCTATTGATCCGACCACGGGTGAAACACACCGCAGACACCACGTGACTGCAGACGGCTTTTATCGTGGCGTCAAAGTGATTGAAAAGTCAGAAGACTGATTTGACAGATCAACTGTGCATCGCAGTCGATGCAATGAGTGGGGATTTGGGGCCTGCAGTTGCAGTCCGGTCCTCGCTTTCATTTCTGTCTCGTAATACCTCCGTAAAAATCCTGCTGGTTGGTGATAAAACTGTTCTTGCCCCGTTACTGGCCAACCGGAACTCAACTCCCTCCAATCTCGCTATCCACCATGCCCCTGATGTCGTGGCCATGGATGACAAGCCGTCCTATGCGCTGCGCAGAAAGCAGCAATCCTCGATGGCAGTGGCGTTGAAGTTGGTGAAAGAAGGGCAGGCGAGTGCCTGTGTCAGCGCGGGTAATACGGGTGCACTGATGATTTTGAGCCGCTCCATATTGCGGATGTTGCCAGGTATTGACCGGCCTGCAATTACCAAGAGAATACCGTCCGCGCAATCATCCTGTTTTGTCCTGGATTTGGGTGCAAATGTTGACAGCTCTGCCGAACACCTGCTTCAATTCGCCCTGATGGGATCGATTCTGGCCCGGTGCGAACTGGATATCAATGAGCCCAGAGTCGCCTTGCTCAACGTGGGTGAAGAAGAAGTAAAGGGAAATGAACAGGTGCGCCTGGCCTCGCATCTCCTGCGCGAGTCGAACGATTTGAACTATGTCGGCTTCGTTGAAGGTGGGGACTTGTTCACCGGTGTTGCCGACGTCATTGTTTGTGATGGATTTGTGGGTAATGTTGCACTTAAAACAGGTGAGGGTGTTGTTTCACTGGTACTGGGCGAAGTGAAGCAGGCGTTCCAAAACAGTTGGTACGGCAAACTGGTTGGCTTCCTGGCTCTGCCCCTGCTTAAGGCCATCCGCAAAAAGCTGGCACCCTCATATCATAACGGAGCGACATTTTTAGGGCTGCAAGGTGTCGTTATAAAAAGCCACGGAGGCGCAGATGCATTCGCATTTGAAAAAGCCATCGAGCAGGCGATTTACGCAGTAGAAAAAGAAATTCCAGCCAAAATTAACAAAAAACTGGATGATTGGTTGATTTAATACCGATATCCGGTTGTTTGGTGTTCCTGTTTGACTGATACTTTCGGTTTCCTGATCTGGTCTGGATCAGTCAAAATCTTCAATAAGAATGAAAACTGTCAGTAAGAATGAAAACTATGAGTCTAGCATTTGTATTCCCCGGTCAGGGTTCTCAGTTTGTCGGCATGATGAAGGATTTTTATGAAAAAGAATCTGCTATCAGGCCTTTGTATGATTCAGCCTCCGGAATCCTCGGGTATGATCTGTATGATCTTTGTATCAATGGGCCTGAAGAAAGACTGGGGTCGACCGAAGTGACACAGCCGGCCGTTTTGGTTGCCGGTTACGCCATTTGGCATCTGGTGAAAGATCAGATTGATACATCAGGGTTGGTTTTGGCAGGTCATAGCCTTGGAGAGTATACGGCCCTGGTCTGTGCCGGTTCCATCTCATTCGAGGACGCGGTTGCCCTGGTCAAATATCGTGGTCAGCTAATGCAGGGGGCGGTTCCTGAAGGTGTCGGGGCTATGGCCGCGGTACTTGGTCTGGACGATGCCACGATTGAGAAACACTGTGCCGATATCGCCGCATCTACCGGTGGAGTTGTCGAGCCGGTTAATTATAATGCGCCAGGGCAGGTCGTGATTGCGGGCCAGAAAGAGCTGGTTACGCAGGCCGTTCAGCGATTGAAAGAGGCTGGTGCCAAGCGAGCCTTGCCCTTGCCTGTCAGTGTGCCGGCGCATTGCAGCCTGATGAAAACAGCCGCTGACAAGCTGGCTCAATCCCTCCAAAACCTGACTATCAGGGAACCGGTGTACCCGGTGTTTCAGAATGTAGATGCCCAAACAGCAGTTGATGTGCAATCAATCAGGAACAAGCTGGTGCTCCAACTTCACTCGCCTGTACTTTGGAGACAAACAGTTCAGCGGATTGCCGAGGGCCCGACTCAAACAATGGTAGAATGTGGCCCTGGTAAAGTGCTGACGGGGTTGAATAAGAGAATTTCCAAAAAAATGCAGTACGTGGCATTGGGCGATATCGAAAATCTGGCGATGTTCCGTCATCCCGACTGAACACCCTGACGGGTCTTGCCTGACCTGACATGTGGTGAATGTGACGTTCGTATTGAGTAACCTGTTTTTTTCAGAAAATGTAAAGAAAAGATATTAAAAAGAGTTTATTTGGCAGTAAAAACGGGCTGTATGCTTGTCTGAGCAACAGGTATAAACTAGACTAGCACGCTAAATGGCCTGGTAACAGTAATTAGTGAGGGAAATATGAGTACAGTAGAAGAGCGAGTTAAGAAAATCGTATGTGAGCAACTTGGTGTTAAAGAAGCAGAAGTACAAAATTCGTCTGCTTTTGTGGAAGACCTGGGTGCTGATTCTCTGGATACGGTAGAACTCGTCATGGCACTAGAAGAGGAGTTTGAGACTGAAATTCCTGATGAAGAGGCTGAAAAGCTGACGACTGTTCAGGATGCGATCAATTATATCGAATCCAACCAATAAGGCTTGATCTCTGCCGAAAAAACCGTGCCGATATGCGCGGTTTTTTTCTGGTTTTCGCTTGACTGTCTGGTGTTCATTTTAGTTGAATGAATTTGGCTGATACGAAATAACCTGTCGAATATTCATGGCTTCAGAACACCGTCCCCTGTTTTGCTCCTTTATGAATGGCGCACCGAGCGATAACTCGCTGGTTTTTGACCGCGGGTTTGCCTACGGCGACGGGCTTTTCGAAACCATCCATTTTGTGAACAGGCACGCTCCGCTCTGGTTATACCACCTCCAACGGCTTGAAAGAAGCTGCAAGAAACTCCAGATCCCACTGGGTAAATCCGACCTGGCATTAATCGAGAGTAACATTATGTCGCTCTTGGGTGAGCGGTCAGGGGCAGACAAGAAAGCGAACAACACCGAGGCTTCTCACTGTATTATCAAAATAATTGTGACCCGAGGGGCGGGTGGCAGAGGTTACGCATTACCGAATCCGGAGACGCGCCCAACCATTTGGGTCGGGCGCTCAGAGATGACTCCGATTCCAAAACAAATCACCGAAAATGGAGTAGAGGCCGGACTGTGTCACTACCGTCTATCGGAAAACCCGTTTCTGGCTGGTATAAAGCACCTGAATCGGCTCGATCAGGTGATGTGTGCCCGGGAGTTGGGACACCTGTTTGAACTCGTTGTGCTTGATCAGCACGACAGAGTAATTGAAGGGGTAAAGTCTAATCTGCTTCTGTTTTATAAAGACGATAACGTGGTGACTCCGGCATTATCAGTGGCAGGCGTTCGAGGTGTGATGCGTCAGTATTTATTGGAGAATAGTGGCGAAACCGGGGTAGAAATTATTGAAAGAGAAATTTCGCTGGACGAGCTGTATAAATGCTCGGGGTTGGCATTTATCAACAGCGTGTTTGGCGTCGTCCCGGTCAAAAAGTTGATGCAAAGGACGCTTGCTGTGGATTTTCGGTGCAGATTGTTACAGCGGCATTGTGTTCGGTTGTTTGGTTGAATTTATCGCTATAGTTACCTGTGTGGACTTTAACAATTTGTCTGGCGAGGGTGTGATTCTTTTATTGTGTCAAGGTTGAAAATTTTTTTAAGCGTGTTGTTGGTTAGTGTGCTCATGGTGGGTGCGGGTCTGGCTCTGTATCTCGATCATTATTGGAAAGAGATCAATCAGAAGCCCCGGTATGTGGATGGCAATCCTGTCACTATTGAAATAAGGAAAGGTCAAAATTTCCTCTCTTTGTTGAAGGAGCTAAAATCAAAGGGGATCGTTCAGGATGATATTGGCCTGAATGTCTATGCAAAATTAAAGGGGTTGCGTTCACGTATAAAAGCGGGTGAATACCGTATTATGCCAGGATTTACTTTTCCGTCACTGTTGGCGATGTTCGTTTATGGCAAGGTAGTTGATTATCCGATTACTTTCGTGGAAGGTTGGCGATTTACCGATTTTATGTCTGAACTCAAGCGACATCCGGGGTTGCAGCAGACACTGGATGGTCTGACTGCGTCCGAGGTTGCTGCACTTCTGGAGCTGAACAGCTCAAACCCCGAGGGGTGGCTGTTTCCAGATACCTATCACTATGTAAAGGGTGATACCGATAGTAAAATTCTTGCTCAGGCTGCCGCAAAAATGAAACGGGAGCTTGACCAGGTCTGGCAAGGCGCGGCAAAAGACTTGCCACTGAATAATGCCTATGAGCTGCTTACCCTTGCATCCATTGTAGAAAAGGAAACGGCTGTCGAGTCGGAGCGAAAAAAAATAGCGGGTGTGTTTGTATCCCGATTAAAGAAGAAAATGCGTTTACAGACGGATCCCACGGTTATTTACGGCCTGGGCGACGCCTGGGCAGGAAATCTCACCAGAAAGCATTTGCGGCAAAAAACGCCGTATAATACCTACAGAATAAACGGCCTTCCCCCCACCCCGATTGCAATGCCAGGCAGACATTCGTTGTTGGCTGCAGCCCATCCGGAAAACACGCGTGCATTGTATTTTGTTGCCAAAGGAGATGGTTACCACCAGTTCTCAAACACCCTGATTGAACACAACAAAGCAGTGAGAAAATATCAAACAGGCAAAAGAAAGAAGTCATACGTTTCGACGCCGAAAAAGTAACAGGAAAGCCTGATAACAGGAGAGTCTGAAACGAACGGGTCAGCCGAGCACGGGTTTTATACTAAATCGAGGAAGCACTCCAGCCATGTCTGAAAATGCAGTGACCAGAGGAAAATTTATAACTGTTGAAGGAATCGAGGGGGTGGGCAAATCAACCAATATTGAATTTATTTGCCAGCACATTGACAGTATGTCTATCGAGTGTGTGGTTACCCGAGAGCCGGGGGGAACACCGATGGCGGAAGAGATCAGAGCTGTTTTGCTGGCGCATCGCGAAGAATCGGTGTCATCCACAGCCGAACTGCTGTTGATGTTCGCCGCGCGAGCACAGCATCTGGATCAGTTTATCAAGCCCAAACTCAATCATGGTTGCTGGGTTGTGTCAGACCGTTTTACCGATGCGACCTATGCCTATCAGGGCGGCGGGAGAAAAATTGATCTGGCCAGAATCCGGATTCTTGAAGATTATGTTCAGGCTGCATTCAGGCCGGATCTCACCATTCTTCTTGATGCACCAATAGAAATAGGGCTCACACGAGCAACCAGACGGGGTGAACTGGATCGATTTGAAAAGGAAAAACTGGATTTTTTTGACCGGGTGAGAAGTGTATACCTGTCCAGAGCGGAAGAAAACAGGGGGAGAACCAGGATTGTGGATGCTTCCAGGCCACTGGCGGAAGTGCAGGAGCAAATCAGGCATGTCCTGAACGAGCAGTTTGCCGGGGTTTGAGGCTTTGATCAAGGCAGCTTCTGCTGACCAGGGATCAGGATGCACCAGCAAACGGGGCGAAACAAACAGGGCAGAAACGGATTGTGCGCCAGATATCTGGTACAGGGGTCAAGGAGCCAGGGAACAAAAAAGCCGCAGCAATCATAGAGTGCCACGGCTTTTTGTTATGATCCGTCAGTCAGGAAACTGACCGGCTGGCTGACTCAGGCCACGGATGCAGTGCTTGCCTTCTCCGTATACTGATCCATCTTGTCAAAATTCAGGTAACGATAAATGTCGCCTGACAGGCTGTCGATGGTTTTGGCATACTCCATGTACTCTTCCACTGTTGGAATTTTGCCCAAAATTGCCCCCACCGCAGCAAGCTCGGCAGAAGTCAGATAGACATTGGCACCATCCCCCAGTCGATTCGGGAAGTTACGGGTCGAGGTTGAAAGCACCGTTGTTTTGGCTGCTACTCGTGCCTGGTTACCCATACACAGTGAACATCCGGGGATCTCGGTTCTTACACCACTCTTGCCGAAAATGTTGTAGTAACCTTCTTCCATTAACTGAGTCTGATCCATCTTGGTTGGGGGTGCCATCCAGAAGCGTGTTTTCAGTGCATCCTTGTTTTGCTCAAGCAATTTTCCGGCGGCACGGAAATGACCGATGTTTGTCATGCAGGAGCCGATAAACACTTCATCAACCTGGTTTCCTGCCACGTCGGATAGCAGTTTGGCGTCATCCGGGTCGTTAGGGCAGCAGACGATAGGTTCTTTAATGTCAGCAAGGTCTATTTCAATCACTTCTGCATATTCCGCATCACTGTCTGCCTTTAACAGTTGCGGATTATCCAGCCAGTCTTCCATTGCTTTGGCGCGTCTTTCCAGTGTGCGAGGGTCGCCGTAGCCTTCTGCTATCATCCAGCGTAACATGATGATGTTGGATTTCAGGTACTCTGCAACAGACTCTTTGCTCAAAGTGATCGAGCAGCCAGCCGCTGATCTTTCCGCGGAAGCGTCAGACAACTCGAAAGCCTGCTCTACTGTGAGGGAGTCAAGGCCTTCAATTTCAAGAATCCGGCCTGAGAAGGCATTGATCTTGCCTTTTTTCTCTACGGTCAGCAGTCCCTGTTTGATTGCATAATAGGGAATGGCATGAACAAGATCACGCAGTGTGATACCCGGGTTCATTTTGCCCTTGAACCTGACCAGGATTGACTCGGGCATATCAAGAGGCATAACTCCTGTTGCCGCTGCAAAGGCAACCAGACCGGAGCCGGCAGGGAAAGAAATACCCATCGGGAATCGCGTATGCGAGTCACCGCCGGTACCAACAGTATCGGGTAACAGCATGCGGTTTAACCAGGAGTGGATAACACCATCACCAGGACGCAGGGCAACACCGCCACGGGTCTGGATAAAGTCAGGCATGGTGTGCTGCATTTCCACGTCAACGGGTTTGGGGTAGGCAGCAGTGTGGCAGAATGACTGCATAACCAGGTCAGCCTGGAAGCCCAGACAGGCCAGGTCTTTCAATTCGTCTCTTGTCATTGGACCGGTGGTATCCTGGGAACCCACTGTAGTCATTTTGGGTTCGCAGTAGGTGCCGGGGCGAATGCCTTTTCCTTCAGGCAAACCACAGGCGCGTCCCACCATTTTTTGTGCCAGAGAATAACCGGTGTCTCCGTCTGCAGGGTCAACAGGCAAACGGAAAATATCGGTTGCACCCATACCCAGCACTTCACGGGCACGAGTCGTCAAACCACGACCTATAATCAGGGGAATACGACCGCCTGCCTGCACTTCGTCCAGTATTACATCGGATTTGAATTCAAACTCTGAAATGACTTCTCCGGCCTCGTTCAGAATCTTGCCTTCATAGGCGCGTATTTCAATCACGTCACCCATGTGCATATTATCTACCGGTGCTTCGAATACCAGTGCACCGGCGTCTTCCATAGTGTTGAAGAAAATGGGGGCAACCTTGTTACCGATACAGACACCGCCAAAGCGTTTGTTGGGTACCCCGGGCATATCGTCGCCGAAGAACCACAAGACAGAGTTGGTTGCTGACTTGCGCGAAGAACCCGTACCTACTACGTCACCAACAAAGGCGACGGGTAATCCTTTGGCCTTGATTTCCTCAATTTGCTTCATAGGGCCGGTAACACCATGCTCTTCAGGCTCCAGTCCGTCACGAGTCATTTTGTAGGCCGCTCGCGCATGCAGGGGGATATCGGGGCGAGACCAGGCATCAGGGGCAGGGGACAGGTCATCGGTGTTGGTTTCGCCGGTGACCTTGAATACGGTCATTTTGATACTTTCCGGAAAGCTGCTCTTCCTGGTAAACCATTCTGCATTGGCCCAGCTTTCCATAACGCTTTTCGCTACAGCGTTGCCGGCATCCATCTTTTCTTTTACATCGTTAAATGCGTCGAACATCAACAATGTATTTTTCAACTGTTCACCCGCCAGTTCTGCGAGCTCTGCATCGTCTAGCAGTTGAACCAAAGTGGTAATGTTGTAACCACCCTGCATCATACCTAAAAGCTGAACCGCTTTTTGCTTTGAAACGAGGGGAGACTCAGCCTCACCCTTTGTAATCGCGGTTAAAAAGCCTGCTTTAACATAGGCCGCCTCATCAACACCGGGAGGAATACGATTTTCAAGAAGATCAACCAGAGTCGCTTCTTCGCCAGCTGGCGGTGACTTCAGCAATTCAATCAGGCCTGCAACCTGTTCTGCGTTCAAAGGCTTGGGTGGGACACCCTCTGCCGCACGCTCTTCTACGTGTTTGCGGTATGCTTGCAGCACTTTTTTGTACCTCGCTGTTGAATAATGAAGCCCGGTTAGGGGCAAAACAGACAAACCGTCAGGATCAGAAATAGCCTGTGATCCGGGTTGTAGTCCGATTTAATGGCACCTATTTTAATGTATTGGCGATAAAAAGTTAATGCCATAACCCTAAAATTTGTGTAGCTATTAGTGGTAATGGTTTGTTGTGGTTGATATTTTCGTCTGTATAATGCGGTATGACTCAGTTATTTCCATAAATATAATCCGGAATTTATTTGATAAATATGAAAGATTCAACCAATTCAACAGATTCGATAACCCCCGACGATCCGGTTTTGAAAGAAATTATCGCCTTTTTGGGGTGCGATACGCCCGACACCTGGATACAGGCAGCGATCAGGAACCAGTCTTTGCTCTTGATAGATCACGCACATTGCGAGAAAAAAGCGGCATCATCAGCACTGAATCTGATGTATCGCTATGTGGACGATTTTGAATTGCTGAACAAGATGTCCAGGCTTGCACGAGAAGAGTTGCGTCATTTTGAGCAGGTATTGGCGATAATGAAAAAACGCGGGGTGGCCTATACGCATTTAACCCCCTCAAGATACGCAGGCGGTCTTAGAAAAGAGGTAAGAACCTCGGATCCGGAGCGTTTGGTTGACCTGTTAGTGGTCGGGGCAATCATTGAGGCAAGGTCTTGTGAGCGATTTGCCAGAATAGCTCCTTACCTGGATGAGGAACTGAAAAAGTTTTATCTGTCTTTGTTAAAGTCCGAAGGGCGCCATTATCAGGATTATCTCAAGCTGGCCAGAAAAGTCGCCAAAGAGAAAGAGGAAGTGTTCGCGCGCGTAACGCGGTTTTTATCAATTGAAAACGAGTTGATCAATACTCCTGATGACGTATTCAGGTTTCACAGCGGTATCCCCGAGCCGGTTCAATGACATGACCTGAATTTTGGTAACTAGCAGGAAGCGTCTTTGGCATGGATGCCAAAGTCGAGCTTACAGGGATGTATTCACAGCGTCTTCCGGCGCAGACTGCCCGTGGAGGCGTGAGTAGATACGAATTTTGTTAATGGCTGGCTTTGTCAATGGTCGGTTTTGTCAGTGGGTGGTGCTTCAGCTCAAACAGGGCGGACCCGGTTGAGTTGTCAGCCGTACCGTTGTCAGGGTTTTTGGTTGCCTGCAAATACCACACATCGGTATCCCAATCGCCAAGTACGATTCTTCTTGCAGGTTTGCCGTTTGCCTCAATGTTGTGTATGGCCGGTCTGTGTGTGTGGCCGTGTATCAGCAGTTGCACCTTGTTTTCTTCCAGATTGTGAATCACTTCTTCAGGGGTGACATCCATTATTTCCTGTTTTTTCCCCTGGTTTTGTGCCTGGCTGATTTCTCTCAGTTGACGGGCAACAGTCTGTCTGTCTTTTAGGGGGCGGCTCAGAAATGCCTGTTGCCATTTGGGGTTGCGTGCATTCTTTCGGAATTTCATATAGCCTGTATCTTTGGTGCACAGGCTATCTCCGTGCATGATCAGGGCTTTTTGGTCGTACAGATCAATAATGCAGGCTTCTTCAAGCAGTTGGCAGCCGGTTTGATCGGCGAAGGCTTCGCCAATCAAAAAATCTCGATTGCCGTGGATAAAATAAACCGAAATACCCTGATCAGTTAATTGCCGGATGGCTTCCATGATCGAGAGTTGAAAAGGGCTTCTTTCATCATCTCCAATCCAGTTCTCGAAAAAATCTCCCAGGATATAAAGGCATTCCATATCGGAGCCTTTTTCATCCAGGAAGTCGAAAAACGCCCGGGAGATATCGGGGCGCTCTTCTTCAAGGTGGAGATCAGAGATGAAATAGATGCTCATTCGTCTGCAATTACCTCGGCTTTCTCGATAATCACATCGTCAACAGGAACATCCTGGTGGCCTGCCTTCATGGTCGTTGCCACTTCCTTGATTCTGTTGACCACGTCCATACCTTCCACTACCTCGCCAAATACGGCATAACCCCAGCCTTCCACTGTTTCAGCCGTGTGATCCAGGAAACCGTTATCATTGACATTGATAAAAAACTGGGCACTGGCTGAATGTGGCTCCATAGTGCGAGCCATTGCTATCGTCCCTTTTTTGTTTTCCAACCCGTTCCTGGCTTCGTTGGTGATGGGGTCTCTCGTTTTACGTGGCGTCATGTTTGTATCAAATCCGCCGCCCTGGATCATAAAATTATTGATAACCCGATGGAATATCAAGCCGTCATAGTATCCGTCAGTGACATACTGTTCAAAGTTTTTGGCGCTGACTGGTGCTTTTTCGTGGTTCAGTTGTATTTTGATATCACCCATATTGGTGGTCAATAAAATCATTCTAAGGCCCTGTGCCGATGGATTGGTAAATTTTGAGGGCGATAGGATAAAGCGTTAAAGGCGATTTCTCAAATGCATTATCGAATTGAACCGGTTTTGCAGGTTTTTCCCGGTAAATTACAAGATTTGAAAAGCATTTTTTTTGGAGAGCGGATATAATGCCGCATCCGGATTCTGGCTATTTTGACCGCCATCGTTTTCAACTGCATTCAACAACCACACTCAACGAAAAAGACATCGCAACAGACATGACCGAAAAAGAGATTAAAACTCCTACCAATTTTATCAGGAATATTATTGATACCGATTTGGCCAATGGCAAAAATGGTGGCAAGGTTCACACCCGGTTCCCTCCAGAGCCAAATGGTTTTCTGCATATCGGTCACGCGAAATCGATCTGCCTTAATTTTGGCGTGGCACAAGACTACGAAGGTTTGTGTAATCTGCGTTTTGACGACACCAACCCGGAAAAGGAAGAGCAGGACTACATTAATGCCATCAAGGAAGATGTGAGGTGGTTGGGCTATCAGTGGCATGGAGATATTCGCTATGCCTCCTCGTATTTTGATGCCTTGTATGACTACGCCGTTGAACTGATTGAAAAAGGAGCTGCCTATGTTTGCAGTTTGACTGCAGCAGAGGCGTCAGAGTACCGCGGTTCGTTAAAAGAGGCGGGAAAAAACAGCCCGTACCGGGATCGGCCGGTTGAAGAAAGTCTCGATCTGTTTAAAAGAATGAAAGCGGGTGAGTTTAAAGAGGGCGAGCATGCGCTTCGTGCAAAAATTGATATGGCCTCACCCAATATCAATCTTCGTGACCCCGTTCTTTATCGTATTCGACACGCGGAGCATCATCAGACCGGCAATGACTGGTGCATCTACCCGATGTATGACTATACCCATCCGATATCCGACGCACTTGAAGGTATTACTCACTCCCTGTGCACCCTTGAATTTGAAGATCATCGTCCCCTGTATGACTGGGTGCTGGACAACATTTCCATTGATTGCCACCCCCGGCAGATCGAATTTTCCCGGCTGAACCTGAATTACACCATTACCAGCAAAAGAAAGCTCAAACGCCTGGTTGACGACGGATTGGTGGAGGGCTGGGACGACCCCCGGATGCCGACAATTGCAGGTATGCGCCGACGAGGTTACACACCTCGCAGTCTTCGTCAGTTCTGTGAATCTGTTGGCGTAACGAAAAGTGAAGGCGTTGTGGACATGGCGATGCTTGAGTTTGCCGTGCGGGACGATCTTAACGAAAATGCGCCCAGAGCAATGTGTGTGTTAAACCCCGTTAAATTGACACTGACCAATTATCCTGAAAACACGGTGGAAAACCTGACTGTTGCCAATCATCCCCAGAAGCCGGAGCATGGAAGCAGAACGGTTTTTTGGTCCAAACATTTATTGATTGATCAGGCAGACTTTGCCGAACAGGCGCCCAAAAAGTGGAAGCGCTTTGCGCCTGGGTTTGCGGTGCGTCTGCGTGGCGGTTATGTGGTGACCTGCAACGATTTTGTAAAAGACGAAAACGGCAACGTGATTGAAATAATTGGTGAGTACGACCCCGAGACATTGGGAAAGAATCCGCAAGGATACAAGGCAAAGGGCGTTATTCACTGGGTTTCGGAAGCTCATGCTGTCGATGTGGATGTGCGGTTATATGATCGCCTGTTCATTGACGAGTCTCCCGACAGTAACAAACATTCGAAGGACTTTGTTGAACTGCTGAACCCGGATTCCCTGAAAAAGTTGACCGGATGCAAGGGGGAGAGTGCATTAAAAAAGGCTGACGCTTCGTTTCCGTACCAGTTTGAGCGTGAAGGTTACTTTTTTAAAGACGAAGCCCTGTCGACCGAATCCAGAGCAGTATTCAATCGTACAGTCACCCTGCGTGATACATGGGCCAAAATCAGCGGTAAATAGGTAAACATGAATAATTCAGTTATTACAGTATACAATTCACTCAGCCAGAAAAAAGAACCCCTGGTGCCTGTTGTGCCCGGTCAGATAAAAATGTATGTGTGTGGAATGACCGTATACGATTACTGCCATATTGGTCATGCACGCGTGATGGTGGCGTTTGACTTCATTGCCCGTTATTTGCGCTATCGGGGTTTTGATGTGGATTATGTCCGGAATATTACCGACGTGGATGACAAGATATTCGCCCGGTCGGCCGAAAACAGGGAAGACTTTACGCAGCTGACGGGGCGTTTTATCGATGCCATGCATGAGGATGAGAGGGCGCTGAACGTTTTACCGCCAGATCAGGAGCCCAGAGCGACAGATCATTTAAAGGAGATTATCGACATGATTTCTGTGCTCCTGGAAAAAAAGGTGGCCTATCTCGCCGATAACGGTGATGTCTATTTCAGTATCGAACAATTCGACAATTATGGGCAATTAAGCAAAAAAAGAATCGAAGACCTGTTGGCAGGAGCCAGAGTCGAAATCGCCGAATCAAAGCGTAATCCTCTGGATTTTGCGTTGTGGAAAGGCGCCAGGGAAGGAGAGGCCTCCTGGTCTGCGCCCTGGGGCAATGGGCGGCCTGGCTGGCATATCGAGTGTTCCGCAATGGCTACCCATTGTCTGGGGAATACCTTTGACATTCATGGTGGTGGCCCCGACCTGAAATTCCCGCATCACGAAAATGAAATTGCTCAATCTGAAGCCGCAACGGGCCAGAAATTCGTTAACTACTGGATGCACGCCGGGGCGGTTCGGGTAAACAAGGAGAAAATGTCCAAGTCTCTGGGCAATTTTTTCACCATTCGTGAAGTGCTGAAAAAATATTCAGCCGAAGCAGTGCGTTTTTTGCTGGTCAACAGCCATTATCGAAGCCAGATTGACTACTCTGATCAAAGCCTGGTTGAGGCGAATGCGTCACTGGATCGGTTGTATCACTCTCTCAGGGGGGTCGATATTGAAAAGGGTCAACGCCCATTGCCCGAGTATACAGCCAGGTTTATCGGGGCGATGGACGATGACTTCAATACGCCCGAGGCGCTGGCGGTTTTGTTTGAGCTTGCCAAAGAGATCAACCGGCACAAAGAGAGTGAGCCGGGCAAGGCGTCTCTATTGGCCGGTACCCTGGTTTCACTTTCCGGTGTGCTGGGTATTTTGCAGTCAGACCCCGACACCTATTTCAAGTCCAATGCGGTTTCGGAACAGGAAGATGCCATTTCTGCCGATGAAATAGAGCGCCTGATTCAGGATAGAAATGCCGCGCGAAAGGCAAAAGACTGGGCCGAATCTGACAGAATCAGAGACGAACTAAAGGAAAAAGGAGTAGTGCTGGACGACGGCAGGGAAGGGACTACATGGCGCAGGGTTTGATGTTCCGGTTTCTGTCGCGGCGTGTAAATCGCACCTTGACGAGCCAACCGGTGAGCATTGAACGGTAACAGGAATTGTCATGCAAGGGATTCAGTGGTCTGTCGAGCACATTGTTTTTGTCTCTATTGTCGGGTTGATCCTGGCAGGTCTGGGATATTTGCTGGCTTTGGTGTTTCAGGGCCGCAAGGTGACCGAATTGACCTCGCAGTATCAGCAGGCTCGTCGTGAACTTGAGCAGAACCGGCAGGCACTGGAGCAATCGGAAAATGCAAATCGGCAAATCGAGACAACTCTCAAACAGCTAAACGATGTATTGCACGAAAAAGAGCTGGTTGAGAGTCGGCTGCAAGGTCAATTGCATCATGCGAAAGGAGCTGAACTGCGCCTTGAAGACGAATTGACCGGACTCAAAAACCACCTTGCCGATCAGGGAAAAGCGCTGGATCACATTCGGCAGCAATATCATGCGACAGAAAGGCAACGGGAAGTGGCTCAAGCCGAAAATCGGGCGTTAACAGATCAAACCGGGGAATTGCGTGCCCAACTGAAAGACTGTCGGCAAACCATTGAGAAGGAGCGCACACGTACCAATAACCTGAAAGACGAATTGGCAGAAGAAGGGAAAAAGTCTGAAGCGCTGGAAAGCCGACTGTCAATCAGGATGGATGAGTCCGCAAAACAGGCTGCAGAATTAAAAGAAAATCTGGCAGCGGAACAGCAGCGAAACGATTCATTACGCAGTGAGCACTCGAAGCTGCTTGAATCTTACACCCGACTGAAAGCCGAGCAGGATGAACGGGAAGCCAGTCATGCTCGGGAAGTGGCCAACTTTGAAAGACAAAAACTGAGCCTGACTGAACAATTCAAACTGCTCTCCAGTGAAATACTCGAAGCCAAAAGCCGGTCATTGCAGGAAAGCAGCAAGGTGACGCTGAACTCGGTGTTGAATCCGTTTCAGCAATCAATCGACAGCTTTAAAAAAGAAGTGCAGGATATTCACCATCGTGAGACCAGCCAGCAGGGTGAGTTGCGCAAGGAACTGGAATCGCTGAAAGAACTGAATCAAAAAATAACGACCGAAGCCCACGAGCTTGCAACAGCGTTGCGCGGCCAGAAAAAACTGCAGGGCAACTGGGGTGAAATGGTTTTGGAAAACGTACTGGATCGCTCAGGCCTCCAACCGGATAAGGATTACAGGCGCGAAGTCAGCTTTACCACAGACGACGGGCGGCAGAGACCGGATGCTGTCGTCTATCTGCCGCAGGACAAGCACCTGATAATTGACGCCAAGGTGTCGTTGAATGCCTATACCCGCTTTGTCAATGCTGAAGATGAACTTGAGCGTACCCGGGCGCTGGAAGAACATGTACAAGCCGTTGCCGGTCGCATCAAGGAACTGGCCGGGCGTGACTACTACAAATTGTCAGGCTTGAACTCACCGGAAATGGTGTTTATGTTTATACCCATAGAGTCTGCATTCGTTGAAGCGCTGAAAGCGGATGAAGCCCTGTTTCAGGAAGCAATTGAAAACAATGTGCTGGTAGCGACACCGACCACCCTGTTAACCAGCCTCAACATCGTGCGCCAGTTATGGCGCTACGAAAACCAGAACAAGCATACTGCCGCACTGGCCAACAAGGCCGAAGCCGTGTTTAAAAAACTGAACACCTTTCTGGGCAGTTTTGAACGAATCAAAAAAAGCCTGGAGGGTGCGACTGAAGCTTATGCCAAAGCCGAAAACCAGTTAATAAGAGGTAAAGGCAACCTGGTAAAACAGGTTGGCGACTTTAAAAATCTGGCTCCGGCTATCAAGGCCGAATTACCTGATTATTTTACTGAAAAAGCCGGGCTGGAGATTGATGTTTTGCCTGTTGACACTGAAGAGCCTGGCGGTGATATCGCCCGGATCGGGGCGGGCGACAGCCAGCAACCGGAATCGGATCAGAAGGCCTGAGTAAGGCGGATGCACGGGGTGCCGGCTTGTTTACCCGTCAGTTCTGTTCGTGTTTCCGGTTTCCCGGTGTGGTCGCTTCAGCCGCTTCAAGAGTATTCTCCAATAGCATGGCAACGGTCATCGGGCCAACACCGCCTGGTACCGGTGTGATATGGCCTGCTCGCTCCCGTGCGACATCAAATTCTATATCGCCTGTCAGGGTACCATCGTTGAGCCGGTTAATGCCGACATCAATCACAATGGCTCCCGGTTTAATCCATTCTCCCTTTACCAAGCCGGGTTTACCCACTGCAGCGACCAGAATATCTGCCTGTCTTACCCTGGCTGCAAGATCCCGGGTAAACCTGTGTGTGACGGTCACAGTGCAGCCTGCCAAAAGTAGCTCCAGGGCCATGGGTCGGCCGACTATATTGGAGGCTCCTACTATTACGGCCTCCATCCCCCTGATTGTTTGCCCTGTGCTTTCAAGCAGGGCCATTATGCCTTTGGGAGTGCAGGGTCGCAGGGTGGGGAGTCGTTGTGCAAGCCTGCCAATATTATAAGGGTGAAAACCGTCTACATCCTTTTGTGGAGAAATGTTTTCAATAATCTCTTCGGTAACAAGGTGGTCGGGCAGGGGGAGTTGAATGAGTATGCCGTGTATTTCCGGATCTTTATTCAGGCTTTTAATCAGGTCCAGCAGCTCATTTTGGCCAATGGAGGCATCATAAACCAGGTTTTTGGAAACAAAGCCAACTTCCTTGCACGCATTGACTTTATTTCTGACATAAACACTGGAGGCAGGATCGGAGCCAATCAAAATGACTGCAAGGCCGGGGGCGGCCAGTCCTTCGTCAATACGCTTTTGTACCCTGGTTGCAACATTTTTTCGTGTGGCGGCGGCGATGGCTTTTCCGTCAATCAATTTAGCGGTCATTCTGATTCTTTTTTCGTCGATGATGGCAAATAAGGGAGGCGTATTTTGTCATGGATCGCTGTTGAGAAAAAGTGGTTTTCTTCAAGGGCAGTGAAATTGCTTTCTGTGCCTGCAAGGAAAAATTCCTTCTCCTGTGAAACACCCTTCCCTGCAACACGTTGATTGTTCGTTTGATTGTTCATAAGCGGCTCGCTGTTCATTGCAAAGAGCAGAATAAAATGGCTGGTTGTAAAACAGTCGAATCGGGTTTAATTGCTCTATAGCGGAAAAAAATACGAAAGTATGGTTGACGCGATGCGAAACGATCAGTATCATTCGCGCCATCTTTGCTGAGACACGATTTCAAGCAACGGGGTATAGCGCAGTCTGGTAGCGCGCCTGCTTTGGGAGCAGGATGTCGGGAGTTCGAATCTCTCTACCCCGACCATTTTTTCAGTTCTGGCCGGTGTTGCATGTTTGCTGTCGGTCAGTGCGAGTAAAAGGTTCGGCGCCCGTAGCTCAGCTGGATAGAGCAACGGCCTTCTAAGCCGTAGGTCGTAGGTTCGAATCCTACCGGGCGCGCCACGTTTTGGTCGTTTGGCTCAAAAAGCTGATTGGCCAGGCAAGCTGGCAGGTCGCACTAAACAAAAAAATAAATAAAAGTAACGTATTGCAGGTCTCTGTCCCCGGTTCAAAAGTATCCTGTCGGGATCTTGAGAGGCAGCGTAAAGGATATGGTGGGCGTAGCTCAGTTGGTAGAGCTCAGGATTGTGATTCCTGCGGTCGAGGGTTCGATCCCCTTCGTCCACCCCATATTCCTTCCGGATCACTCAACGCACATGGCGAGTGATAGTGAATCAGGTCAGGCGAAAGTGGCGGAATTGGTAGACGCGCTGGATTTAGGTTCCAGTGGGGCAACCTGTGAGAGTTCGAGTCTCTCCTTTCGCACCATCCTGGTGTACTCTAGTTCCCTGTTATTATTTATTTCCCTGTTATTATTTCCCCTTTTTAACTTTTTTGCTTGTTATCTTGAACGCAAGGAAATACTATTCTGTGCCTTTGTTAACAAGGGTTTATTTTTTGATTTGAGGGTGAGAGATGCAAGTTTCAGTAGAAGCGACCTCCAGTATAGAACGTCGAATGACGATTGAAGTGCCTGCCGAGCAGGTCGAGAAAGAAGTGGCAAGTCGCTTGCAGAGTACCGCAAAGACGGTGAGGTTGGATGGTTTCAGGCCCGGCAAGGTGCCGCTGCGGATAGTGCAAAGAAAATTCGGTGAAAGCGTTCGTCAGGAAGTGCTCGGTGAGGTGATGCGAAATTCTTTCGTGGACGCGCTGGAACAGGAAAAAATCTCTCCCGTTGGTCACCCGAGATTTGAGCCAAAACAGGTGGAGCAGGGCAAGAATCTTGAGTTTGTTGCGGTAGTCGAAGTGTTTCCAGAGTTGGAACTCAATGACTTTTCCGGTATCGAGGTAGAAAAGCCGGTGTCCGAAGTGACCAGCGAAGATGTTGACAAGATGATGGATATCCTCTTGAGACAACAGGCAGAGTCGGAGGAGGTTGATCGCCAGTCTGAAGACAGGGACACGATAACGGTTGACTATAAGGGGTCAATCGACGGGGAAGAATTTGAAGGTGGTTCGGCCGAGGGTGCAAAGATTGTTCTGGGTTCCGGTCAGATGATACCGGGGTTTGAGGACGGTCTGGTTGGTGTGAAAGCAGGCGATGAAGTGACTCTGACAGTTTCTTTCCCGGAAGATTATCATGCCGAGAACCTCCGTGGTAAGGAAGCAAAGTTTGAAACCAGGGTTCACAAGGTGGAGTCACCCGTATTGCCGGAACTGAATGAAGAATTTTTTGGCAAGTATGTGCCCGGTTGCTCAAGCGAGTCTGACTTTAAGTCGGAAATTGAAAAGAATATGAAGCGAGAGCTCAGGCAGGCCATTCAAAACAAGGTAAAACAGTCGATTGTTGATCAATTGATAGCTGCGAATGAGATTCTTGTTCCTCAGGCAATGATCTCTCAGGAAATTGACCGTCTCAAGCAGCAAGCGATGCAACAGTTTGGTGGTATGAGTGGTCAAATGAAGCCTGAGGATCTTCCATCTGAATTATTCAAGGGTCAAGCCGAAACACGCATCAAAACCGGCCTTATTTTTAACGAAATAATTTCGTCCAACGGTTTGAAGGCAGACGAAGAAAAGGTCAGGGAAAAGATCGAGGAAATTGCCTCGACTTACGAAGATCCTGAACAGGTTATTTCCCACTACGAGAATACCCCGGAGCAGAAATCCCAGATTGAGGCGGTGGTTCTGGAAGACTCGGTCATCGAGTTTATGCTCGACAAGATAAAAGTGACGGAAAAACCGGTAAGCTATGAAGAAGCTGTCAAGCCTCCGGCACAACAGCCCTGAAACTGCCTGAATGATCTTTGTTGTGTAAAAAACAGTCGGCTCTGAAAAACCGGCTGTTTTTGTTTTTACAAAGGTTGAATTGTAGTCGGTAGCCCTCAGATATATTCACTGCAGTTTGCCTTCCAGGGAGAAATATTTATATTCATCCCTGTTGTCGGCAGAGGTGGTCTATACTTGTTTTTGTCGGTAACATCGCCTCACAAGGAGAAGTAAACCAAATGGTGTGTAACAAGATATGGAGACAGGAATGAACGAGACGATCTCAAATGCGTTGGTGCCAATCGTTATAGAGCAAACAGCCCGCGGCGAGCGCTCTTTCGATATCTATTCCCGGTTGCTGAAGGAGCGGGTGATATTTATGGTTGGCCAGGTCGAAGATCATATGGCAAATCTCATTGTTGCCCAATTGTTATTCCTGGAATCTGAAAATCCGGACAAGGATATACATTTGTATATTAACTCACCTGGAGGCTCTGTGACCGCGGGGATGTCCATTTACGACACCATGCAGTTTATCAAGCCGGATGTATCGACAATGTGTATCGGCCAGGCTTGTAGCATGGGTGCTTTTTTATTGGCCGGTGGAGCCAAGGGCAAGCGATATTGTCTGCCCAATTCCAGAATGATGATCCACCAACCGCTCGGGGGTTACCAGGGGCAGGCGACTGATATTGAGATTCACACCAGAGAAATACTTGGAATCAGGGATAAACTGAACAGCCTCCTTGCTCACCATACCGGTCAGGACATTGCAACCGTAGCGAAAGATACAGACAGAGACAACTTTATGTCAGGCGAGGCGGCAGTCGGATATGGTTTAATCGATGCAGTACTTGATAAAAGAGGCAATAATAATTAATACTTGGTAAAAGCCAGGTGTGTTTTGGTGTTTTACTCAGGGTTGAAATGCAGGGTGACGACTTGGTCTCCGGTTTTTTGCATTGAACAAAAATAAAATTGAGCGCCAGGCGGGTTAAGAGGATATTTTAATGTCTGACAGTAAAAGCGGCAAAGGTGATGATGGCGGTAAACTGCTTTATTGTTCGTTTTGCGGAAAGAGTCAGCATGAAGTTAGGAAACTGATTGCTGGTCCATCCGTATTTATATGCGATGAATGCGTAGATTTATGTAATGACATTATTCGCGAAGAAATACACGAAAGCAGCACCGAAGAAAGTTCAGAGCGATTGCCGGTACCGAAAGAAATTAAAGAAACACTGGATGAATATGTGATTGGCCAGAACAGAGCCAAAATCGTTCTGTCCGTAGCGGTTTATAATCATTACAAGCGGCTGAAATACGACACTAAAAAATCAGATGTCGAGCTGGGTAAAAGTAATATACTGCTCATTGGGCCAACCGGCAGTGGTAAAACGTTGCTGGCCGAGACTCTTGCCAGAATGTTGAATGTTCCTTTTACTATCGCCGATGCGACGACACTGACCGAAGCCGGTTATGTAGGGGAAGATGTCGAGAACATTATCCAGAAACTGTTGCAGAAATGTGATTACGATGTAGAGAAAGCGCAACGGGGCATCGTTTATATTGACGAAATTGATAAAATATCCCGTAAATCCGACAACCCGTCAATTACCCGGGATGTTTCCGGTGAGGGTGTTCAGCAGGCATTACTCAAGCTGATTGAAGGTACAATCGCTTCGGTACCTCCACAAGGTGGAAGAAAGCATCCCCAGCAGGAGTTTTTGCAGGTTGATACGTCAAATATCCTGTTCATTTGCGGGGGGGCATTTGCCGGTCTCGACAAGGTGATCAGAGACAGGTCGGAAAAAAGCAGTATCGGTTTTTCAGCCTCGGTAAAAAGCAAGCAGGATTCCAAAACCGTTGGAGATACCCTGAAAAGCGTGGAAACCGAGGACCTGGTCAAGTATGGTTTGATTCCCGAGTTTGTAGGGCGCCTGCCTGTGGTGGCAACACTGGATGAATTGGACGAGGCTGCACTGGTTCAGATCCTGACAGAGCCAAAAAACTCTCTGACAAAACAGTATGCAAAGTTATTTGAAATGGAAGGTGTCGATATCGATTTCAGAGAAGATGCGCTGAAAGCGGTTGCCAATAACGCAATGGAGCGTAAAACCGGAGCACGCGGGTTGCGATCCATCCTGGAGGCAACATTACTTGATACCATGTATCAAATACCGTCAGAAGACAGTGTAACAAAAGTGGTGGTTGATCAATCTGTTATCAATGGTGAATCAGATCCAATAAAGATTTACCAGAATACAGACCAGGCCAAAGCTGTTCCTGAAGACTGAGCCTCGTAAGCCGGTTGCGTTTTGTCCTGATTAATGCTCAACTTGAGCGAGAGACGCATCCGGTTGCCCCCGCCTTCCTCCTGCGGGTGACCTCGAAAAAAGTGCTGTTGCTGGATATAATGTTTCGATCCGAGGTTCTTCTCGCCTTGTAAATTCAAATATTTACTCCATCTGACTATTCTGCACCATAGTAAATCAGAGAAGTCCAATTCAAGTTTTCATGTAAGTGACAAACCTGGATACAAAATATGTTGTTTGTTGCTTCCGAGGTGTTTTTATGAGTTATCACGAGTTTGAAGATACTGCGGCCGAACAGTTGCCGATGTTGCCGCTGAGAGATGTGGTTGTTTTCCCTCACATGGTTGTTCCTCTTTTTGTCGGGCGTGAAAAGTCAATAGCGGCTTTGGAAGCGGCAATGGATAGTGGCAGAAGAATACTGTTGGTTGCTCAAAAAGATGCTTCAATAGAAGAGCCGGGTATTCAGGATGTTTATCGGGTTGGAACAGTTTCCACTGTACTTCAGTTGTTGAAGTTACCTGATGGTACGGTCAAGGTGCTCGTCGAAGGGGAAGAAAGGGCCAAAATCTCAAATATAGTCGAAGCTGAGTATATCACTGCTGATGTGGAGTATTTGGATGAAATCCCCGCACAAAGCTCTGAAAAAGCAGGGCTTGTTCGTGCTCTTGCAGCAGAATTCGAAAAATATGGAAAACTGAGTAAAAAAATACCTCCCGAAATTACCAAATCCCTCGAAAGTATTACCGACGTTGTCCGTCTGGCAGACACCGTTGCTTCCCACCTGGATATGAAGATTTCAGAAAAACAGGAAGTCCTGGAACAGGCGGATGTGGTTCGTCGTGTTGACCTGATAATGGCCAGAATTGAGTCTGAGCTTGATTTGATTCAGGTTGAAAAACGTATTCGTGGCCGGGTTAAAAAGCAGATGGAAAAAAGCCAACGCGAGTACTACCTCAACGAACAGATGAAAGCCATTCAAAAAGAAATGGGTTCCATGGGAGAGGGAGGAAGCGATTTTGATGAGTTTGAAAAAAAGATCGCATCATCGGGAATGCCGGAAGAAGCACGCAAAAAAGCGGATGCTGAATTAAACAAGCTGAAAATGATGTCGCCAATGTCTGCGGAGGCGACCGTTGTCAGGGGGTATATCGAGTGGATCAGCAACCTTCCCTGGAAAAAGCGAAGTAAAGTACGCCACGATCTGGCAAAAGCAAAAGACATCCTGGATCAGGATCATTTTGGTCTGGAAGAGGTAAAGGATCGAATACTCGAATACCTGGCGGTTCAGGGTCGGGTCAAGAAACTGAGGGGGCCGGTGCTTTGCCTGGTTGGCCCTCCAGGGGTGGGAAAAACATCGCTTGGCCAATCTATTGCCAGGGCGACCAACCGAAAATACACCCGCATGGCGCTTGGCGGAGTCAGGGATGAGGCAGAAATACGAGGGCATCGCCGCACCTATATTGGCTCTATGCCTGGCAAGATTGTGCAAAAAATTTCCAAGGTGGCGGTGAAAAATCCACTGTTTCTGCTGGATGAAATAGACAAAATGGGCATGGATCATCGTGGTGATCCGGCATCTGCCTTACTTGAGGTGCTGGATCCGGAACAGAATCACACCTTTAATGATCATTACCTGGAAGTGGATTATGACTTGTCGGATGTGATGTTTGTTTGTACTTCGAACTCAATGAATATACCGTCGGCGCTTCTGGATCGTATGGAGATTATCCGTATTCCCGGCTATACAGAGGATGAAAAGGTAAAAATTGCCGAAAACTACCTGATTCCCAAACAAACCGGCCAAAATGGTCTCCGGAAAGGTGAACTTGAAATAACCGAAGAGGCGGTGCTTAATCTGGTTCGTTACTATACCAGGGAAGCAGGCGTTCGCGGTCTGGAAAGGGAAATAGCCAAAATATGCCGTAAAGCTGTCAAGGGTTTTTTGCTGGAGCCAAAGCCAAAAAAAGGCGCCAAAAAAGATACCCTGATTATAACGGGAGAATCGCTGGACGAATTTTCCGGGGTACGCAAGTTTAAATATGGCCTCGCAGAAGAAGAAGATCGCATAGGGCAGGTGACCGGGTTGGCCTGGACTCAGGTCGGTGGCGAATTACTGACCATTGAATGCGCCAGTGTCACAGGCAAGGGCAAGGTAATTAAAACCGGCTCTCTCGGTGATGTTATGCAGGAGTCTATTCAGGCAGCATTAACTGTCGTAAGGAGTCGCAGTGTGTCCCTGGGGCTGCCAGAAGACTTCCACGAAAAAAATGACATTCATATACATGTCCCGGAGGGTGCAACGCCCAAGGATGGCCCCAGTGCCGGTATCGCGATGTGCACAGCACTGGTTTCAACGCTCACAGGTGTTCCGGTCAGGGCTGATGTTGCAATGACCGGAGAAATCACTCTGCGAGGGCAGGTTCTGGCCATAGGCGGTTTGAAAGAAAAGCTGCTCGCAGCTCATCGAGGCGGAATTAAAACGGTAATTATTCCAGAGGAAAACAGGAAAGACCTCAAAGATATTCCCGAAAATATCAAGGAAAACCTCGAAATCGTACCTGTTAACTGGATTGATGAAGTGTTGGATATGGCGCTGGCCTATCAGCCGGAAAGCCTTGACAACGCAAAACCTGAGCAAAAAAAAGGCAGTTCGTCAGGTGAGGCTGAAAAAAACGGAAATAAAGGAAGAATAAATACACATTGACAGGGTAGTGGCTTGACACAACTTCGAGTCAGTTGGTATAAACTCATCTTTCGTCAGGCCGCTACAGATGCGGGGTTCGGTAGAAATTCCATTCTCTACTATCCGGAAGAACCGGAAATAAGAACTAAAATAGTCAACTCTTCTGGAAAGTCGCTGTTTAACGGAGACTTTTGGGAATCAACCAAAAACAAACAAGGGGTTTAGTGTGAATAAATCTGAATTAATTGATGCGATCGCGGCTTCTGCCGATATTCCTAAAGCAGTAGCGGGTCGGGCACTGGATGCAGTGACATTATCAATCACTGAGGCATTGCAAGATGGAGGGCAGGTTACCCTGATTGGTTTTGGGACGTTTTCCGTCAAGAGAAGAGAAGCGAGAACCGGCAGAAATCCTCAAACCGGTAAGGAAATTTCAATTGCAGCGGCCAACGTTCCATCCTTCAAGGCCGGTAAAGCGCTGAAAGATGCTTGTAATCAATAATACCTCCAGATCAACGGTACTTCCGGATCGATAGTATCTGTGGGTACGATAGTACCTCCGGATGCCGGAAACCTGAAAAACATCTTTGCGATAAATGCAAATATGTTGGTGGTTGGCCTGTATCCGGGTGAAGTTGTTATTGTTTTTCGCCGGAACAAAGAAGCGCATTCACGGAATGCGCTTTTTTGTTATTTTTGGATTTAAAGACCAGGGGTGATTCAACCCTGTTGTTGCGGAGATGTCATGTTACAAAAAATCAGGGACAATGCTCAAAGTACCATAGCCAAGGTAATTGTTGGTTTGATTGTCGTTACCTTCGCCCTGTTTGGCGTGGAATCCATAATTGGTGGATTGGGTGGAGAGCCGGAAGTCGCAGAGGTGAACGGGGAAGAAATTACCGAGTATGAGTTTCTGAGAGAAGTAGAGCTGAAACGCCGACAGGTAATCAATCAGATGGGAGGCAACGTCGATCCTTCATTGATAAATGAGGAAGTTCTCAACAAAACAGTGCTCGAAGACCTGATTAAACAAAAACTGTTACTGCAGACAGTGGCGGAAATGGGCTTCGATATCTCCGATGTGTCCATCAGTCATCAAATTCAGGTCATGCCACAATTTCAGGTTGATGGCAAGTTTTCCAACGAACTGTTCCTGAACTCAATACGTAATATCGGTATGAGTACATCCGATTTTAAATCGTTTTTGAAAAAGCAGATAAAAATCAGCCAATTGCAAAATGGTTTGGTGGCTTCTTCCTTCGTCACTGAAAAGCAGCTGGCTGATCTTGTCGGGATCGACAGACAGCAGCGAGATGCTCTGGTTGTGACAATCAATTTTGATGCAGTAAAAACAGGTGTCGCGGCACGCCCCGATCAAATAAAAGCGTATTATGAGGAACACAAGGAAGAGTTAAAAACGGAAGAGTCAGTTTCTGTAAGCTATATTGTCCTTGACAAGGATCGCCTGTCACAAGAAATATCGGTGACGGATGAAGAGCTGAAGGAAAGGTATGACCAGAATAGAGAAGAATTTACGCGCCCCGAAGAAAGGGAAGTGGCACATATTCTTATCGAGATCACTGATGACCTGGCCGAAAATGAGGCTGTCGCCAAAGCCGGATCGCTGATTTCGAGCATCAAGTCAGGCGAAAGGTTTGAAACCGTTGCCAGAGAAAACTCGGGAGATCCAGGCTCTGCTTCTCAAGGTGGTTATCTGGGTTTCGCACCAAAGGGTACCTATGCCGTTCCTTTTGAAAATGCGGTTGATAAACTGGCTGCTGGAGAAATATCCGAGCCTGTGGTAACGGAATTTGGTGTGCATGTGATCAAGCTTCTCTCCAGGAGAGAAGCGCAAGTACCTTCTTTTGACGAAGTGAAAGGCAAATTGCTGGCTCAATTACGTGAGAAAAAGGCGTACGACAAGTATGTCGATATGTCTCAAAAACTGGCAGATATCAGTTATGAGTCAGTCGACTTGCTGGATCCGGCCGAGGAACTCGGATTGGAAATTCAGAAGGGCGAGGTAGCCAAATCAACTGCGAACAGTTTGCTCGGGCATCCGTCGGTAGTTGCTGCTGCCTTTTCAGATGACCTGGTAAAAGAGCAGCTTAACAGCGAACCTATTGAAATATCTCGCGATCAGACCATTGTACTAAGGTCTGACGAGTTCCATCCCGGTCGCCTGAAAACACTGGAAGAAGCGACCCCGGAAATCACCCGTTTTGTGGAACAAAACAACCGCCTTGACGTTGCGAAAAAGAAGGCTGAAGATGTTCTGGCAAGGTTAAAATCCGGAGAAAAGCCGGAAGAGATTGCTTCCAACGAAAGTGTGAAGGGCTTGATTACAGCGGAAGATTACAACAAAATAGTGAGAAATGATACGCGGGTCAGTCCGGTCGTTTTGGAAAAAATATTTCGCATTAAAAATCCGAAAAGCTCTGATGGTGTAGTTTATGCACAGGTGGACGATACCAAAGGCGTGAATATAATAGCTTTAAAGTCGGTTAAACCCGGTTCTCTTGACTCGCTTTCCAGTGAACAGCAAAACATGTTTGCAAGAGCGGTTTCCGGTCAAACGGGCACAATCGACTTCCAGGATTATGTGGGTTACATCGAGCAACATTCGGAGGTTGAACGGCTGTGAGGCGGTATTAAAAGGTCTCGTATACAGATAAATAAAAGGTCTCGTACACAGGTAAAAAGTTACATAGACCAAAGGTTTTAAAGGGCACTCTTCGTAGTGCTCTTTTTTTCATTGGTTGATGTTAACAGGTTGTTGCTTTGAACCAGGGTTATATAAAAGTTCAATTTTCATATATAGTATATTGTCCGGGTAGGCAGATTGGGGCTGCCGGTTAATTTGAGCACTGGTTATCTTTAAATATTTATTGTTTCATGTATCTTCCTGTTTCAGGCAGTTGCTATGCAGGCCAGTTGTGTAACGCGATTAATCATACCTCGTAAACAAAAATTGCGATTCAACTCATAAAGGTAATCATTAGAGAATATGTTTCTTGTTCTTGCCGGCTCGTTACTGGCATTCGAGATGACCAGAGAGATGACCGAGGTTACCCCTCATCATCGGGGAGAACAGGTTATCGAAACGGCGATACGTGTTGGTATTGATGAAGTGGCACATTCACGAGTGGATGTCGTTGTTGAACCCTATGTAGAGCAAAAATTCAGGAATATTGTCCGTCAGGCATATGATTATAGTTGTGGTTCTGCGGCGCTGACCACCTTGCTCGAGCATTACCTGGGCCGAAAGTTCAATGAGCGTCAGGTTATGGAAGGGCTCCTTCATTACGGGGAAAGTGAGCGCATTGTTGAAAGGCGCGGTTTTTCCATGCTGGATATGAAACGGCTGGTTTCAGCTCTGGGCTATCCTGGTGGTGGCTTCAGAGCAGAAATTGAAGACCTGGTTGCACTGGATCATCCGGCAATTGTGCCGATAGTGCACTCGGGTTTTAAACACTTTGTTGTAGTAAGAACCATCAAGGACGGTCGGGTGTTTGTGGCTGATCCCTCAGTAGGAAATATCTCTTTTACACTTGAAAGCTTTAAGGATCGGTGGGATCAAAACGTGCTTTTTGTCGTGTTCCCTGGCGAAACCAGGCCCATAGACGGTTTGGAGCTTCGGGAAGAAGATTTGCGCTTTGTTGATGATAGTACCATAACCTATCAGGCATTCAGAGAATTTCCCCAGTTCAATCTTCCGCTTGAGAACCGGATTATCAATGAACTGGAGCGAATGAAAAACAAACCTGATGGCACAGTCGACAACACGACAAAACAGCTCAGATACCATCGTAAATAGTATGGCCATCAAGCCGGATAACCTGTAGGAAAAGGAATCAATAATGAATCGTTGGGTAGTGCCTTGTGTCGTTACTTCCTTGTCAATTATGGTGTCAAGTATGTCTGCCATTGCAGAAACACAGTCAAACGTGGATAAAGCGCGGGACGCCTTGACCAAGCAAGAAGGTGACACTGATTCCGCCAAGCAACTGGAGGAAGTTTTCCAGGCGGCTGAAAAAAACTACTCGCTGATCAAACAGGGTAAATATGCCTTGTCCTACTCGTTCAACTACAGTTATTTTGGTGACCAGAGACTGGCGATTGATATTGTTGAAGGCTCATTCAGAAATGCGGATGTTACCCCTGCAGCAACTCATACATTCACCAACTCCTTTTCCATTGACTTCGGCTTGTTGAATAATCTTACTCTGAATGCCCGAATTCCGTTCGTTGTCAAGTATGATACCCAACAAGAGATAAACAATTCAGACCTGGGTGATGTTTCTTTTTCTCTACGTTGGCAGCCTATCCCTTATACTCCGGGAAAAATGTCGTCCACCGTGTTTGCCAGTTTCAATACCCGAACTGCCACCAGTCCCTATGAAATCGATCTGGATCGTCAACTCTCTACGGGTAGTGGTACCTATTCGTTCTCGGCCGGACTCAGTCTCTCCAAAATCCTTGATCCGGTCGTGCTATACGGTTCTGTATCAGGCAGTTATGCGTTGCCTGTCGATGGCCTGAATCAGGTCAGGGGAGGGTCGTTACTGACAGAAGTTGAACCGGCGTACAGTCTGTCCCTGTCCGGTGGTTTCTCCTATTCATTATCTTATGATATTTCACTCAGTGGATCAGTCCAGGTTTCATACTCCGGGGAAACCAGACTGACTTTATTTTCCGGCGGTCAGTCATTCACTTCTTCGTCGCAAGACCAGGTTAGCGGTGTAATGAATTTGTCCGTTGGCACCCGTGTCAGTGAAAAAACAATTATCAATACTAACGTCGGTTTTGGTATGACAGAGGATTCTCCCGACATCATTATAGGTGTTTCCTTGCCAATCAACATTGACGGGCTGAAGGAACAGTGACCTTGGAAGGGGGTCTGGTTTGGAAATGCTGACGATGAGAGCAGTAAAAACGGTTCTTTGCGCTTTGTATTGTGTGTTGTTTGTGTCTGGTGTTTGTCATGCACAAATGACACAGAACCTTATTCTTGACGCAAAGGCCCTGGCTCTGGGTAATGCGGTGACTGCCGATACGCCGGGAATAATGTCCATTCACTACAATCCGGCGGGTCTGACAAAACTGAAAGGGCGCCAGTTTGAAGTAGGTATCATGAATATCTATATGGATATTGATGCCGACTTTATTGCCCCGGAAGGGTACGAAATTTTTGGTATTGATGGCCTGGAAAAAGATCCTGTGGCCAATGCTCACAGTCACGTCAATCGTCTTGCTCTCTATATCCCCGGTTTTGGGCTGCACAAATTGCCACCTTATATTCCAGGTGCAGTGCCTCACAACGGTTTCAGTTACAATCCGCCCGGTTCGAAAATCACTTTTGGTAACGCCCTGTTTATTCCGATGGCCGCAGGGTTTTATCGAGATTCCAGCGACCCGGGCAGGTATCAGCCCCAGGCAGCCGGCCTGGAAAGAATTACCTATCTATCACCTTCCTTCGGCTACGAAATCAATGATAAATGGTCTGTGGGCGCAGGTATCCACTTCTCTTACTTTGCCTTGTCGGCAGAGCAATGGATGCGCGCACCCAATATGCTGCTGGGTGTGGCCGAGATACTGCAAGACGCCTTTAACTGTGAATCGGGGAATGAACCCCTGGCGCCCTGGGTTACCTTGTGTGGTGGCAACATTGGCCCCTGGGATGATATTGGTGCCATGGAACTGGAGCTTGAAGAAAAACTTTCCCCTTCCTATACGCTCGGCGTAACCTGGACGCCCAATGACTGGTTTTCCTGGGGAGCCAGTTATGCAAGTGATGCTGATATGAACCTCAAAGGTTCTTTCCTGCTCGAATACACTGAAGACTTTTACGGCTTTTGGCAGCGGTTTAACAGCTCTGTTGTCGGTGCCATCACTGCCGCTATTTTGCAGCTTCCCTCAGGTGTTCCAACGGAATCCGGTAATGTTTCAGCAAGGCTTACCTACCCGCAACACTTTCAGACCGGAGTAAGCATCAAGGTTCATCCAAAGTTAACCTTTAATGCTGACCTGGGTTGGACAGATTTCAAAAAATGGGACGCATTTCGTTTTAAATTTGACCGTCAGTTGGAATTTCTCGGGGCAGCGAGAATACTGTCGCCCAAAAATGCAACGTCAGACAGTTTGAATTTGCAGCAAGGCATGGTTGATATTTGGAACTGGGGGTTTGGTTTGGAATTTCACGCCACTTCACGTCTGGATTTACGAGCCGGTGTGGAGTTGCGGGACAGTGTCATCCCGGATAACCAGTTTTCTATCATGGCCCCGTTCGGGAGTGCAAAACTGTATAGTATCGGCCTGGGTTATCAATGGTCGAAAAAAGCAGTGGTTGATATGAATATCAGTTATCTGCAATCCATACATTTTACGCCCGCAGACGGAAGTTGTAACCTGAACTGTGACAATATTACCAACATCGTCTACAACCCCTATGCAGGCCTGGATGTGAAAACCTCACTCAGGGTTGTGATGGCGGGTATAAACTTTCGTACCAGGTTTTAACCTTGATGGCGGCGACAGCTTCCAGGTTCGGTTACCTCTTTATTCTCGTCTGCCTCGGTTCAGGCAGTAATACGGTTTTTGCTGAAAGGTATTTCACCTGGGTCGATTCAGAAGGCAATGTAAGGCATACCGTTATACAGGAGGAGTCCAATCCTCTGATCAGGGAGGGCGAGGCTGATCATATCCCGGGTGCAGCTGATGTGCAGCCGGATGTTGCTGAACCGGCCACTTCCGGGCCGCCCACCTCGAAGCCTCTTGCCTCGAAGCCCCTTACATCGGTGCCTCTTACCTCAAAACCTGCCGGCCTTCGAGATAAGGCTGAATCTGCCATTGATTTAACCGATGTGGATGCTGATCACTTTGTTGATGGCGATGTGCTGGAAAGACAGCAACTGCTCAGTCCTGAACGAACTACAGCCCATTATACCTGGATCGATGCCCAGGGTCAGATGCACTCCAGGGTATATAAGCGAAATAAAGAAGGACAATTGATTGTCGAGGCTGGTCGGATAGCACAGTCGCATGAAGGTTCTCATCCGTCTTTGTCTTCCTACGAAGAAATCGTGCGAAACTCGCCGGGGCTGGAAAATGCTGACCCTGCGGCATTGAGCATTCTTGGAATTGATGATAAAAGTTCCATTCTTGCGCAATTCGCCACGCGATGTTGCCAGCAAATCAGCTCGGATTTTCTCGATACCGTTGAGTGGAATGAGCCCGCTTTCATTGAAATCAATAAACACTCAAAACATCATGTTTTCGATACGGGCAAGAGCGCTTATGAAATAATCATACTGCCCCACATCAAGAATGAGTATACACTCAGGTTGCGCTCTTTTAATCGTGACGGTGTAATGATCCCGACTTTGGTGTTTCTAAATGGCGATTTTGAACCTGTCAGGATGATTTACAATGCAACCTCATCATATGTTGCGGAAAACTGGCTAAGATACGGTTACTTGCAATCGGTTTATCGTCTTCGACCGGTCGAAGACGAGCGTTATTTACTGATTTTGACTCAAAGAGAGGATTTGAAACTGGCGACGTTTTTCGAGACCGGAAAAGACAAATTGATTTCTCTCAAACACACGCGATACGGCTCATTTGAGCTTCTTCTTTCGCGCTGAACTCTCTTTCTGACGATGGCGGTTTGCGGTTTTACCGGTTTGTGTCGTCGTTCGGCTTGAAGAACCTTTGGATTGCCTCTTTGTTTTGTCATTGGCGCGGCTTTTGGCCGATGAATTGCGGTGTGGCCGGGACTTGCCACTGTGATTTGATTTGTTGCGCGGGTGGCGTGCCTTTTTGCCAGTGGATCCGGTGGAGGCGGTTTTTTTTGTCCGCCGGTTTTCAGGTGAATTTCGCTTTGATTCAGGCTGTGCTTCACTGCTTGAGCCGGATATGGCTGCATTTAGCTGACTCATTTCTTCATGGCCGAGATTTCTCCACTGGCCCGGTTTCAAACGGCCGAGTTGAATATGCATTATTCTGATACGGGTCAATCGCCTGACCTCATAACCCAGGTATTCGCACATGCGACGTATTTGCCGGTTCAGGCCCTGGGTAAGAACAATTTTAAAGGTCGTCTTATTCTGAATGGTGACCTTGCAGGGCCTGGTTACGGTACCAAGTATGGGGATTCCGTTTGACATTTTGTCGGCAAAGGACGAATCCAGGGGTTTGTCTACAGTGACCAGATACTCTTTATCGTGAGCGTTTTCAGCTCGCAGTATTTTGTTCACGATGTCACCATCACTGGTCAGCAGAATCAATCCGTCCGAGGGTTTGTCCAGCCTGCCTACGGGGAAAATTCGCTGGTCGTGATCGATGGCGCTTATAATGTTGTTTCGTACATTCTGTTCCGTGGTACAGGTAATGCCAACAGGTTTATTGTAGGCCAGATAAACGCGGTCAGACTTGTTGGCCGGGCTGGCGGCGATTTCCATTCCGTCAACCGTGACTGAATCCCCCGGTTCCACTTTGACACCGAGTTCAGGCATCTTGCCATTTATTCTGACTCTGCGAGCTTCTATCAGCCTGTCCGCCTCGCGGCGGGAGCAGTACCCGGAATCACTGATATATTTGTTTAGCCTGATTGCGCTATCTGAATTCGACGGATGGTTCATTGGGTTCTGTTTCTTGCCGGGAATGATCAATGTCGCCATTTTAGACGATAAAAGAAATAATGAAAGCAATATCCAACGAACTGATAGCAAAGCTGCTTGTTAGCCTTGACGGTTTGATCTACCATAGTCCGTCGAACCTTGCGTAAAAAGAGAAAAATTGCGGCTACAATTCAGCATTGGGTGACAGGTTATCGGGTGCAGCTTTGAAATGGGTTGAGCAAAGAAAACAGCAGGAAATACACACCGACCTTGCAAATGTGGTTGCGACCAGGATGAATTCGATCATGTTTTCCAATGGTGCTGATTTTGCACATTACGAATGACATTAACCGGCAATACTGCACTATTTTTATTCTAACGCTTAAAGCATCGTCCGCATGCTGTCAATAACATGAAATTGTCCTCACAGTTATCCTTGTCGCTTTTTTACGCGCCGTTAACGCTTGTCAAGCACAAAAAACGGGCCTGGCTCGCTCTTTCCGTTTATCTGGCGGCAGGAATGGGGGTGTTTGCGGTATTCGGTTACTTGTTGCTGATTAATCAGGAGGTGCTGAAACAAGCCCTTCTGGCCTATTTTTTTCCCCAATCCTGGCAATCCCCGTCGGAGCGTCTTTTTCTGTTCTTTTACGAGTCACAGTCAAAACAGGTTTTGGGCAACCTGATTCTGAGTTCATCGCTGGTGGTTGCCTCCATTTTTCTGTTTCCCCTTAAGGAAATCTACTCGGCAGTTACAGAGAAAGAGCTCAATTATCCGAATGGCAAGCCGCATGAATTTCCGCTCTGGATGCAAGCGATGGAAGAAACCCGCCTGTTCTTTTTTTATGCAGCAACTCAGCTTGGTATACTCTGGATCGGGTATTACCCCTATGAGTGGGCAAATGTACTATCGGTTGTGCTCAGTTATTTATTCCTGTTTTATACCTTTGGCCTGGATACCATTTCTCCAACCTTGCAACGGCACCGACTCAGATATTCAAAGATTAACAAACTGCTCGGTAAAAACCTTGTTGCCACTTTGGTGTTTGGAGTGATGTACAGTGCTCCTGCCCTTGCCTTGAGTCAGTGGATTCTGCATATGGAGTCGTCGCTGAGCCTGCTGGAGGTGTCAACGATTTTATTTGCGTTTAATTTGACTTTTATTGCTATTTCCATTCCTGCAGGTACCAGAATCGCTTCGGAACTTCTGCAAGAAGCACCTGATGTGGCGCCGGTCAATCCGTCGGTTGCCAGGCGTGTTTATATAGCGATGTTTTTTCTTCTGGTGACAGAACTGGTTTTGCACACCCGACTTGTTCAATCCATGCATCACAAATCTCAGGTTTTGAAAGCCAATTATTCGGTCAACTTTGGTTCCTTTGGCTTTGACTACATTTCTGCGGATGAATCGATAGAAAACAAAACAAAGAATCTGGTTTCTTTTGATATGGAGGTTGAAAACCCGTCCCGGTTTGATATTGTCTTCGAAGACAGCCGTCTGTTTATCAAGAAGGATGACAGACTGGTGAGTGATGTCGCAATTACCGGATTTGCTGTACCCGCAGGCGAAACCCGGTTGGTTACCCTGGTGTTCAATTCACAATCGGATTTCTCGGGTGCCACTCTGGGTTCTATTCGTCATATTTTTAGCGGCTGGGACATGGAGCTTCATTTGCAGCTATTTCCGGGTATACCTTTTATCGTGGAAGTTATGACGGCAGAAGATGAAGACGAATAGATTGGTTGTTTCATGCGTCCCGGTTGTTTGGGCAGGGTGTTGCAGTTATCAGGGACAATGAACAGAGTTGCCACTGCTGGCAACTTGACAAAAACAAAAATCAAACGTATGTTTCAAACAAATGTTTGGAATTTAAAATATGGGCCAGTCAGATACGGTAGATCGAATCCTGGATGCTGCTGAACAATTGTTCGCCGAACGAGGTTTTTCCGAAACTTCCTTGCGGATGATTACCAGTAAGGCTGGTGTAAATCTCGCTGCGGTCAATTATCATTTTGGTTCGAAAAACGATCTGATTCAGGCTGTGTTTGCCCGCTTTCTTTCACCATTCAGCAAAATCATTGATCAGGAACTGGATAAGCGAATGGTGGAAGGAGAGATTTCCCTCGGCGTTGAAGAGCTGCTGATAATTATTACCAGTTCCATTGTCCGTATTTCCAGCCGAAGTAAAAACGGTTTACCCGTATTTATGCGATTGCTGGGTCTTGCCTACACACAGTCCCAGGGGCATTTGAGAAAGTATCTCGAAGCCGAATACAAACACAGCTTTCGCCGGTTTATGAAAGTGTTTAAAGAGGCGACACCTGAACTCACCAATATAGACCGTTTTTGGCGTATTCAGTTTACCATGGGGGCAATGGCATTTACCATGTCCAGCAGTCATGCGCTCACCGATATTCTGCAAAGTGACCTGGGCGTCAAGACATCAACCAGCGATATCGTGGCCCGCCTGGTTCCCTTTGTTTCTGCCGGCATGAAAGCGCCACCTGCTGACACGGAACAACTCCTTGCCAGTTTCCATACAGATGCAGTAGATCCGGACACGTTTGTACAGGTAACGTCTGGCCCCGTAAAATAATCGCACAAACCTCGCACCGTATTCTTGTCCGGTGCGGGGTGATGCTTTTTCCAGGAGAGCCTGGTTTGTCAGAAATATCTATTTCCATCGAGCACCAGCTGTTGGAGCTGCGTCAAGAGGGCCGCCCCTCTTTACGGTTCAGTGTTTCGACAGCCCTGAATGGGGCCGGGCAAGCAAATGGCAGCCAGTGTACCCCTCTCGGTCGCCATGTGATTCGGGCTAAAGCAGGGGATGGTGTACCGCCCAATACAGTATTTTGCGGGCGACGCCCCACTGGTGAGATATATTCACCTGAATATGCTGCAATACATCCGGGGCGGGACTGGATCCTGACCCGAATAATGTGGTTGGCCGGAATGCAGCCTGGTAAAAACCGCCTGGGAACCTGTGATACGATGCAACGGTATATTTATATTCACGGGTGCCCTGATCAGTTCCCGATGGGAATACCGCTTTCTCACGGATGTATCAGAATGCGCAATACCGATATCATCAGATTATATGATCTTGTACCGCTTTATACCCGTGTAATGATTACACCTTGATCTGATGTTTTTTGCTCCCCCTGTCCCGACTACTACACGAAGCTCACAAAACAAACAATAAACAATAAACAATAAACAATAAAGGATAATAGCCCGCTATGCAGATTGGCAGATTAATGCTCGACCTGGAAGGTCCCCGGCTGACTGAAGATGAAAAAAAACTGCTGGCCCGGCCGGAAGTGGGAGGAGTGATTTTTTTTACTCGTAACTACGAATCTGTATCTCAACTGTCGGCGTTGATTGAATCTATCCGCCAGATTAATCCGGCCATTCTGATTGCTGTGGATCACGAAGGAGGGCGCGTTCAGCGTTTTCGAAGCGGCTTTACGACACTTCCTCCTGTCAGCGTTTTGGGTGAGTTGTATCAGGCAAATGCCGATATTGCCTGCAAGGCTTCGGAAAAACTGGGTTGGCTTATGGCTGCCGAGTTGAGGTCGGCAGGCATTGACTTCAGCTTTGCGCCAGTGCTGGATCTTGACTGGTCTCGCTCCGGCGTGATTGGTAACAGGGCGTTTTCAGACAATCCCGAGGTGGTGTTTCAATTATCCCGGCACTATTTGGACGGAATGCACAGGGCAGGAATGGCAGCCACGGGCAAGCACTTTCCCGGGCACGGGTACGTTGAGGCAGATTCACACACAGAGATACCCGTGGATAGCAGAGGATACGATGAGCTGGCTGACCGGGATATCCTTCCATTTGAGCGCCTGATAAAAAGTGGACTGGATGCAATTATGCCCGCCCATGTGATTTACAGTGAGGTGGACCAGTCACCGGCCGGCTTTTCATCCTGCTGGTTACAGAAAATATTACGGGGACAACTGGGATTCACCGGGGTTATTTTCAGTGACGACCTGACAATGGAAGGTGCCGCTGTCGCTGGCAGTTTTCAGGCGCGGGCAGAAAGCGCCTTTAAGGCCGGTTGCGATATGGTTCTGGTTTGCAATCACCGGTCTGGCGCCCTCGATGTGCTTGACTGGATGAAGGACCAGGGTATGACAGGCTTATCCAAATTGTCTACCATGCAAGGGCGAAATCACTATTCAGGGTTCTCTGATTTGATTCAATCCGGACTGTGGAAAGAAACAGTGGCTACGTTAAAACAGTGGTTACGTTGAAGCAGTGGCTATGTTGAAAGAGTGGGGAGTGGAATAAATGGAAATCGGTTTTTTAGATCAGTTGTATTCAAATTGGGGGGTGTCGACCACCTCTTTTCGAGCTGTACTCACGGTATTTACCATTGTATTTGCTACAGGGGTTGTCAGTTTTATTATCAAAAAAGTGTTTGCCAGGCTGGATTCGCGAGTTGAGAAAACAAGCAACCTGTGGGATGACACATTACTCTATGCTGCGAAAAGGCCAATCAGGTTGTTTGTTTGGGTCATCGGGCTTTCCCTGGCCGTGGAGGTGACACAAAGTTACTTCGAAGGAGATTTGTTCAGATTTTCCGATCCGTTAAGGAAAATCGGGGTGATTTATTCATTGTCCTGGTTCCTCGTCAGACTGGTTTCCAGTGCAGAGAAAATTGTCGTTTCTCCACAGAAAATGAAACAGCCGATGGATCACACGACCGTCTCGGCTATCGGAAAACTGTTACGTGCATCAATTATCATAACCAGTGTACTGGTGACACTCCAGACCCTCGGTTTCAGCGTTTCAGGCGTATTGGCTTTTGGTGGAATTGGCGGTATCGCGGTTGGCTTCGCAGCCAAAGACCTTCTGGCGAACTTTTTTGGCGGGCTGATGGTCTATCTTGATCGGCCATTTTCTGTTGGTGACTGGGTTCGTTCTCCTGATCAAAATATTGAAGGTACGGTGGAGAATATCGGGTGGCGAACGACACGTATACGCACTTTCAACAAGCGTCCCATTTACGTTCCCAATTCGACTTTCACCAACATAACCGTCGAAAACCCTTCTCGCATGACCCATCGGAGGATATATGAAACAATCGGGGTTCGTTATGATGACGGGCTCAAGATTGAATCTATTCTGGCCAGAGTGAAGGCCATGTTGTTGGCTCACAAAGAAATTGATACATCGCAAACCCTGATGGTAAATTTTAACGCATTCAATGCGTCTTCTCTCGACTTCTTTATATACACCTTTACCAAAACCACCAACTGGATTAAATACCACGAAGTCAAACAGGACGTGCTACTCAATATCATGCATATTATTGATGAGGAGGGCGCAGAGATCGCCTTTCCAACACAAACCCTTCATCATGTGGGCGATGTTCCGGTGCAGATCGAGAACATGGAGTCTCCCGAATCTAAAGGTTTATCTGGTACAAAGGCCGGGGAGATAAGAAATGAGTGACATTGCGATTATCGGCGGTACAGGGCTGATGGAGTTGGAAGGACTGTCGATAATAAAGGAGTTTACACAGCCTACACCCTGGGGTGACCCGTCTTCAAAAATAGTCACGGGAGAAATATTTGGTGAGGAAGTGTCGTTTTTGGCCAGGCATGGTAACCCGCACCGGATTCCTCCACATAAAATCAACTATCGTGCGAACATTGCGGCATTGGCCGCGATTGGCGTCAGGAAAATAATTGCTGTCAATGCTGTTGGCGGAATCCGGGCTGATATGGTTCCGGCACACCTGTGTATTCCCGACCAGATTATCGACTATACATGGGGCAGGGAGTCCACTTTTTTCTCTGATAATCTGGAGCACGTGACTCATATTGATTTCACTTGTCCGTTTAGTCAATCCCTGAGGGAATGCCTTATTGGTGCAGCAAACAAGGCAGGAATTGACGCAAGCGACAACGGAGTCTATGCCTGTACACAGGGGCCGAGACTGGAAACCGCAGCCGAAGTGGTTCGTCTTGAAAAAGATGGCTGTGATATTGTTGGTATGACCGGAATGCCAGAGGCAGCGCTTGCCGCTGAAAAAGGCATTGATTATGCCTCACTTGCATTGGTCGTCAATTGGGCTGCGGGAAAAACCGGAGCCATTATTGCAATGGAGGAGATAGGACAGGCAATTGATGCAGGAATGAGCAAGGTACGTGCCACTATCGAGCAGGCGCTTCACTTGATGCAGCATTAGCGCCGGCAGTATTATTAGCACCGGCGGTATGAGCACCGGCAATCAGCGACAAGACAGGCGCTGATTGTATCCCGGTCTCTTCGCCCGATTCTGCATTGCCAGCTTATTTCTTCGCGTACTCCGGCATTTGTGTGGGACGAATGATTGTCAGCAGTCCGAATACCGGATAGTCAATATAGTGAAGCTCGTTGCTTCTCATTCTTCTCGTGGTTTTCAGCTCATTGACGGCGAAACGGGCAAGCTCGGCAGGTTCAGTAGCAGGTTCAGTGAAAGGCGAATCAAAACCGGGTTCATTCATGTTTGCCATGTTTGTGCTATCCGGTTCCTGTGTTTTAGCCATATTTTGAGGTGCATAGTGAAACCGGTCGACCGGTTCCGGATTGCTACCCTCGGCTGCGCCCGACCCGGATTTGACGGATAAAACCGGGTTATTTGAAGCCGAATCGACAGGCAATTCGGTGTTATTGACAAATTTGATTTTTGCCAGGTCAACATCAATGTGCAAATAGCGGGATTTTCTCGCTGCAATCGTCCCCTGGAATGAGGTTGGCTCGCCCGAATCGGGGTCTTTACTTTCAATATCTATGGTGACCGGCCTTGGCGGGGTATCTTCCAGCAGCAACTGCTTCCAACCCATCAACAAGACAGGACGAAAGTTTTTACTGCGCGACAATTTTTTTTTGTGGTCGTTCAGTACCAATGTTTCGTCTTTCAGCTGTTGAAACTGATTGTCTGTGACAGGGGTGTCGCTGACCAATACGTGCCGGTTTTCCCTGTTGATGTCCGGCAGTGTTGTTTGAGCCGGTTCGATCAGGTAGTCGGATTGATTGAGGTGCTCGAAAAGCAGGACTTCTATCTGATACCAGTTTTTGTCCGGCCTGGTATCGGCTTCACCAGACTCGTCAAAAAACTCATCTTTTTCAGCATAACTGAAATCAGTCCTGATCAGGCAAAGAACAGCAACGAGAACAATCATCCCGCGGTAAATGGTGAGGGGGGATGGAAGTGACAGAACGGGTTTATCGTTACTTTTTTTCAGTATCATCTTTTAGGCATCATCTGATTTCAGGGCTTCCAGCAGCGTGTCGATTTCGCTCAGTTTACCATCAGGGTCGTGAGAATCCAGTTTAAAACGTAATTGATTTCCGCCTTTGAGTGTGTATTTCTCGAACTGTTTTTGAATCAGTTGGACAATTTTGACCGGGTCGACACTGGTGACTTCAGCAAATTCTATTTTGCCTGAAGTGGCTCCGGCATCAATTTTTGTAATACCCATTTTGTCGCATTTGAGCTTGAGTGAAGCCTGCTTCATCAGATTTTTCAGAGGTTCAGGGAGCAGCCCGTAGCGGTCAATAATTTCTGTTCGCAAATCCAGCAAGGCTTCTTCAGACTTCGCGTTGGCAATTCTTTTGTAAAGAATAAGTCGTGAATGCACATCAGGTAGATAATCATCGGGGATCAGGGCCGGAATACGAAGATTGATCTCTGCACCATGTTCAAGAGGTTGATCAAGCGAAATGTTTTTTCCCTGTTGAATCGACTTGACGGCCTGCTCAAGCAACTCCATATAAAGTGAAAACCCGATGCTTTGAATTTGTCCGCTTTGTTCTTCACCAAGCAACTCGCCCGCACCCCGAATTTCCATGTCGTGAGTAGCAAGTGTAAATCCGGCCCCCAGATCCTGGGAAGCTGAAATGGCATCAAGTCGCTTTTCTGCGTCCCTGGTTAACGATTTCGGGTGCGGTGTGAGCAGGTAGGCATAGGCCTGATGGTGTGATCGACCCACGCGACCGCGCAGTTGATGCAGCTGGGCCAGACCGAACTTGTCGGCCCGGTCAATAATAATGGTGTTGGCACTGGGGATATCGATGCCTGTCTCGATTATGGTCGTGCACACCAGCACATTATGCTTCTTGTGGTAGAAGTCGGACATGATGTGCTCAAGCTGACGCTCCCTCATTTGACCATGCGCGACTGAAATACGAGATTCTGGAACCAGCTCCTGCAGCTCTTCCGCTACCTTGTCAATGGATTTGACTTCGTTATGCAGATAAAACACTTGGCCACCACGGAGTATTTCCCGCATAATTGCCTCTTTTATCAAAGGCTTGTCTTTTTGTCTGACGAAGGTTTTTACCGATAAACGGCGAGCAGGCGGTGTTGCGATAATGGACAGATCGCGAATCCCGCCCATTGCCATGTTCAGCGTTCTTGGTATGGGTGTGGCGGTCAGGGTCAGTATGTCCACTTCGGCCCGGAGCGCCTTGATTTTCTCTTTTTGCTGAACACCAAATCTGTGTTCTTCATCAATGATAAGCAGCCCCAGGTTTTTGAACTTGATATCTCCCTGAAGTAATTTGTGGGTGCCAATAACAATATCGGTTTGCCCCAGTTTCAATGCGTTGACAGCAGAAGTGGTGTCTTTGGTTGATTTGAATCGTGACAGTACGTCGATTTTGACGGGAGTTTCAGAAAACCGGTCGTTAAAGGATTCGAAGTGTTGCTGCGCAAGCAGGGTCGTTGGCGCCAGAATTGCCACCTGCTTCCCTGAATTGGTTGCAAGATAGGCCGCTCGCATGGCGACCTCGGTTTTTCCGAAGCCTACATCACCACAAACCAGCCTGTCCATAGGTTGTGGCTTCATCATATCTTGTTCTATGGCTTCTATGGCATCCAATTGATCAGGTGTTTCTTCGAACGGAAAACTGTCGCAAAATGCCTGATAGCCTTCATCCGGTTTTTGAAATCTGAACCCTTTTTTTGCATCCCTTCTCGCGTATACTTCGAGAAGTTCCGCCGCAGTGTCGCGTATTTTCTCCAAGGCCTTTTTCTTGGCGGTCGACCACTTGTCAGTGCCTAACCGATGTAGCGGGGCCAGGTCATTGTTTGTTCCGCTGTAGCGAGAAATCAGGTGAAGCGAGGTGACAGGTACATAGAGTCTGGCCTCATCGGCATAGCTGAGTGTCAGGAACTCGGTTACCTGGCCATCAACTTCGATACTTTGCAAGCCCAAATATCTGCCAACACCATGATCAATATGTACGACTGGAGCTCCAATAACCAGTTCGGTCAGGTTTTTTACAACCGCATCTTCACTGTCGGTCGATTTTCTTCTTTTTCGGGTCTGGGCAATTTTCTGGCCCAGTAGCTGGGCTTCCGAAATGATTGCAAAGTTTTCTGCCGGGCACAGAAAGCCGGAGTCGAGTGGCCATACGGTAACGTAAATGCTTCTTTCTGCCGGCGCGGTTCCGCCAGCTTTGAAATTCGGTATAACTTCCTGCCTGAAGGCGTGCCAGCCCTGGATTTCCTTGTAGTTGACCCGGTGTGTTTTAAAAATATCTGTAATTGCTTCTCTTCTTCCGGTACTTTCTGCACAGACCAAAACGGGAACCTGATGCAAATCACAAAATTCAAGAAAACCCGCCAGGGGGTTGGCCAGCCGGGCGTTGACGGAGATATCTGGAAGCACCTCGATACCGAAATTGGTGGTACCTTGCCTGTTTGCCAGCGTTTCTTGATGAGGTTTGATAATGTTGAACGGCTTAAGGTCCGAAAAAAAACGGTTTACCGGAACAAATATTTCCGAAGGCTTGAGGATTGGGCGTTGAATGTCGTAACGCCTGTCTTCATATCGTTGTTCGACTTCTTGCCAAAAGTGCTCTGTTGCTTCTACTGTGCCTTCTTGCTGTATTATGATGGTTTCTTCGGATAGATAATCCCGAATAGTCGAAAGCGACTCAAAAAACAGGGGCAAATAGTATTCAATGCCCGGTGGCTTTAACCCTGAGCGAATATCTTGATACACCGGACTTTCCCTGGGTGAGTCCGGAAAACGTATATGCCAGTTCTGGATGAAATATTTGCGTGAGTCCTGATCGAACGGGTACTCGGATGCAGGCAAAAGGTTGACTGAATCTGTTTTAGCAACGGAGCGCTGGGATTCCGGATCAAATGTCCGAAGAGTATCAATTGTATCGTCCAGCAAATCAATTCTGTAAGGCATCTGGCTGCCCATCGGAAAAATATCGAAGATCGATCCTCTTACTGCAAATTCGCCGTGTTCATAGACTGTTTCTACATGCTGGTAACCCGCTGCTTCAAGCTCTGATCGGTATTCCGATATGTCGAGACACTGGCCCGTTTTCAGGACAACCGAAAAAGCCTGCAGGTGACTGGCAGGTGGCAGCCTGTGCAGCAGTGTGGTGACGGGTACGACCAATACTCCACGATTGATTTTTTTTAATCGGGACAGGGTGTAAATCCTTTCCGATATGATGTCCTGGTGTGGTGAAAACAGGTCGTAGGGCAGGGTTTCCCAATCCGGCAAGGAGAGAATTTCGATTTCCGGCGCTTCCTCCAGGAAAAATTTCAGCTCTTTTTCAAGGCTCAATGCATGGTTTGTGTCTTTTGCAATCACCACGCATGTTTTTTTGCTTTCCAGGGCGGCTGTCGCAATAGCAAGTGCGAGACTTGAGCCTGGAAGGTTGCCAAAATGGTTGATCCTGCCTGAAGTAAAATCAGCATGGTGTTGAAGAGGGGAATTGGTGCCCATGATTTTTTGAACTGGTTTGAGAAAGTGAATGAAGAGTCACGCATTTTACCGTCAGGCAGTGAATCTGTCACTTCCAATTCCGGCCGGTTGCCGTTGAATGGAACAGGTACCGTGCCTGGCAGGCGTGCGACAGGGGTGTTTGCCTGCTTGTGTTTGGCCTGCGTTTCTCTGATACCGTACATTATGGCAGTTACATGATTTAAGTCATCTAAAAATTTGCTTATCCATTCACTTATTAAGATAATGCTCTGCGAAATTTAGCATGCAATCTGAGAGGTGTATTAAAGTGACTCGTGATATACAGGATACGAATTTTGCGGACTGGACAGAGCGAGAGGCATTGGCTGAGGCAATGATTCCTGTGATTGGTCGGTTGTACAGACAAAACAATGTATTGACTTTTGTCTATGGTCGTGCGCTGATTAATCAATCAGTCATCGGTATCATCAAGGCTCACCGCTTTGTTCGTCAGGTAGAAGATAAAGGGTTATCTGTTGTTGACACCTTCCCGATGTTGCAGATTATTGACAAGCTAAACCTTGGTCGCTCTCACATCGACATTGGTAAATTGGCTATCCAATACAGGAAAGTCGAGGGCACCGTCAGTCTGGAGGACTTTCTGAAAGAGCAATTGGCGCCAGTGTCCGGACAGTATAATCCGGATGCTGCGAAGCAGGAAACCAGGGATGTGGTTCTTTATGGTTTTGGTCGCATCGGTCGCCTTCTGGCTCGCATTATGATCGAGAAGGCCGGTGGCGGCAATAATCTCAGGTTGAGAGCCATTGTCGTTCGTAAGGGTGGTGCAGACAATGACCTGGAAAAACGCGCAAGCTTGCTGCGTCGGGATTCTGTTCACGGGCCATTTAACGGTACTATCACCGTTGATGGAGAAAATGATGCGATTATCGCGAATGGAAACTATATCAAGGTCATTTATTCAGACGGCCCGGATAAGGTTGATTACACGGATTTCGGTATCAACAATGCGATCGTGATTGATAATACGGGTATATGGCGTGATGAAAAAGGCCTGAGCCTGCATTTGAAGTCCAAAGGCGTTGCCAGAGTGCTACTCACTGCGCCTGGCAAGGGCGACATCAAAAATATCGTATACGGAATCAACAACGGTATGATTGAAGACAGCGACAAAATTGTGTCCGCCGCGTCTTGTACAACCAATGCAATTACACCTGTATTGAAGGCGATTTACGATGAGTACGGCATTGAGACCGGTCATGTTGAAACAGTACACGCCTATACGAATGACCAAAACCTGATCGACAACTATCATAAGGGCAGTCGGCGTGGCCGAAGTGCTCCTTTAAATATGGTACTAACCGAAACAGGTGCGGCGAAAGCAGTTGCCAAGGCTCTGCCCGAGATGGCCGGAAAGCTGACGGGTAACGCAATACGGGTTCCAACCCCGAATGTTTCCATGGCGATTCTGAATCTGACACTGGATAAAGAAACAGACAAAGATGAAGTCAACAATTACTTGCGTAAAACTGCCTTGCATTCAAGCCTGCAAAAGCAAATCGACTTTACCAACTCGCCAGAAGTGGTTTCTTCCGACTTTGTAGGGTCAAGGCATGCCGGTATTGTTGATGCCCAGGCAACCATCGTCAATGGTAACAAGCTGGTTCTCTACGTCTGGTATGACAATGAGGCCGGCTACAGTGCCCAGGTGGTTCGTATTGTCAATCAAATGGCCAATGTCTCTTATCCGACTTTTCCGGTAGCAGAGAGCAGCTAGTTGTTTATCAGCCCCAATTGATCATTGGGTCTGTTTTTGGCTATTTCGGTCAATAGTTGTAAAACCCGGCGGCTTTTTTGTTGCCGGGTTTTGTTTTATGTGTTGCTTTAAAAGCTGTTCGCGGTTTTAAAAAACTGTTTGCGGTTTTAAAAATTCTTTCTCTCCCCCCTGTGTGCGGAAAACCCGGATTCACCCATTTTAATTCACCACATTTTCACCACATTTCTGGTAAATTTCGCATGCCATCTTTATAATCGGTGCGATTTTTTGGGTGCGCCATATTTAACCCTACAAATTGTGCCGTGTTTATAGGTCGAACTGATTCATGTCAAGTGATTCAGGACTGTTAGAATATAAACTCAACTGGGTCTTGATGGCGTAAAATTCATTTTTTTGATTGGGCGGTGCGAATGATCAAAATTCGGAAAGGTCTGGATTTGCCTATAATTGGCGCACCTGAGCAGTCTATCCATGAAGGCAAACCCGCAAGTCGGGTTGCGCTGATTGGCTTCGACTATCATGGTATGAAGCCGACGATGGCTGTTCAGGTAGGAGACCGGGTTAAACGCGGTCAGTTGTTGTTTGAAGATAAGAAAATAGCGGGGGTAAGGTTTACCGCCCCGGCAGCAGGGGTTGTTGCTGAAATAAATCGTGGAGAGAAACGCGTATTTCAGTCAATCGTTATTGATGTGGACGGTGACGACTCGGTGCAGTTTGAGAAATACAGTCAGGATCAACTGGGCTCTTTGTCACGTGAAAAAGTGGTGAACAATCTTGTCGAGTCGGGGTTGTGGACTTCATTCCGTACCAGGCCGTACAGTAAAACACCGGAAATAGAAAGTACGCCGCATTCGATATTTGTCAGTGTAATGGATACCCATCCTTTGGCGGGAGATCCCGAAGTCATTATAAAGGCTTCCATCGGAGACTTTAATAACGGATTGTCCGTCATATCCCACCTGACGCAGGGCAAGGTGTTCGTCTGTTCCAGAGAAGGTGGGCTACCGGGCCTGGCCAACAATGGTGTGGTTGAACAAAAAACTTTTTCCGGCCCGCATCCTGCAGGTAATGCGGGCACTCATATTCACTTTGTTGATCCTGTCAGTGTTGGTAAAACGGTCTGGACTGTGGGTTATCAGGACGTGATAGCCATTGGCAAGCTGTTTGTCACCGGTGAATTGCACAATGAACGTGTCGTGGCGTTGGCCGGGCCAAACGTGAAAAAACCGCGTCTGGTCAAAACGGTAATGGGGGCCGAACTCAATCAGTTGTGTGAGGGCGAGACTGATACTTCTTCGGCCAGCAGGATTATCTCGGGTTCGGTATTTGGCGGCAGAACTGCCAAAGGTGCGGTGTCTTTTCTGGGCCGGTTTGCCAATCAGGTGACGGTTCTGACAGAAGGGACGCATCGTGACTTTATGGGCTGGCTTTCTCCCGGAACCGATAAGTTTTCCAAACTGAATATTTATCTCTCCCGTTTAAATCCGAAGAAACTGTTTAACTTTACAACCAACACTAATGGAAGTGATCGGGCAATGGTTCCGGTTGGCACCTATGAAGAAGTGATGCCCCTGGATATATTGCCTACCCAATTACTTCGGGCTCTGATCGTTGGTGATACCGATATGGCACAAAAGCTGGGTTGCCTGGAGCTGGACGAGGAAGATTTGGCGTTATGTACTTTTGTTTGTCCCGGCAAATATGAATATGGCCCGATCCTTCGGGAAAATCTGACTCGCATTGAGAAGGAAGGCTAGCTATGGGTTTAAGGCAAATACTCGATAAAATGGAGCCGCACTTTGAAAAAGGCGGTAAATATGAAAAATGGTATGCGCTTTACGAAGCAGTGGATACCATTTTTTATTCTCCCGGTTATACGACCAAAACCACGGCCCACGTCAGGGACGGGATTGATCTCAAGCGAATGATGATCACGGTCTGGTTCTGTACTTTCCCGGCCATGTTTTTTGGTATGTACAATGTGGGGCTGCAAGCCAATACCGCACTGCTGAATGATGCCGCACTTGCTTCTGCATGGGGCAATGACTGGCATCAAATGCTTATTGCCATGCTGGCGGGTAACAACCCTGACAGTGTCTGGGACAATATGATTTATGGGGCAGCCTACTTCCTGCCAATCTATCTGGTCACCTTTGTCGTGGGCGGCTTTTGGGAAGTCTTGTTTGCAATGGTACGTGGACACGAGGTTAATGAGGGCTTCTTTGTTACGTCCATTCTGTTTGCTCTGATTGTCCCACCGGATATTCCGCTTTGGCAGGTTGCCCTGGGTATTTCTTTTGGTGTTGTGATTGGTAAGGAAGTATTTGGTGGTACGGGTAAAAACTTCCTCAATCCGGCCTTGACCGGTCGTGCCTTTCTGTTTTTTGCCTATCCTGCAGAAATTTCCGGTGATACAGTCTGGACTGCCGTTGATGGATTCAGTGGCGCAACCGCGTTGAGTGCGGCACAGGCGGGTGGCATTGAGGCGCTGCAATCAAGCTACACCTGGATGGACGCTTTCTTCGGTACGGTACAGGGTTCGATCGGCGAGACGTCAACCCTGGCAATATTGATTGGCGGTGCTGTCCTCCTGCTTACCAAGATTGCCTCATGGCGTATTGTGTCTGGTGTCATGATCGGCATGATTGTCACTTCATTACTGTTTAACCTGATCGGCTCGGAAACCAACCCCATGTTCAGCGTGACTCCTTCCTGGCACTTTGTTATGGGTGGTTTTGCCTTTGGTATGATTTTTATGGCGACCGACCCGGTGTCAGCCTCGATGACCAATACCGGGAAATGGTTTTTTGGTGGCCTGATTGGCGTTATGGTGGTGTTAATCAGAGTGGTTAATCCCGCCTTTCCTGAAGGCATGATGCTGGCCATCTTATTTGCCAACCTGTTTGCACCTTTTATCGATCATATTGTCGTGCAGGCGAACATAAAAAGGAGGATGGCCCGTGTCTAGTAAACAGGATACCATTTCAAAAACCCTGCTGGTTGCCTTTCTGTTGTGTGTAGTATGTTCTGTGATTGTTGCCAGTTCGGTGGTCTTGTTAAAGCCGATTCAACAGAAAAACAAGGCACTCAACCTCAAGGAAAACATACTCGTGGCGGCCGGCCTGTTGGAAAGCGGTCAGTCGGCCGAGGTCATCGAGGCTGAATTTGCCAAAATTACGCCGAAGCTGGTAGATATTGAAACCGGTGAGTATGTGGGCGTCGAAGCTGTTAATAAAACAGATATCGCTTCCTACGATCAGAAAAAAGCCTCTAAAGATCCTGCGCTCTCTATCCCTCTGGAAAGAGAAGACGACATAGCCGGTCTCAAGCGGCGAGCCAGGTATGCCAAGGTGTATGTTGTGGAAAACAATGGGAAAGTGGAAAGGATTATTATCCCGGTAAAAGGTTACGGCCTGTGGTCTACGCTTTACGGTTTCCTGGCACTCGAAGGTGATGCCAATACCATTGTCGGGCTCGGTTTTTATGAGCACGCTGAAACTCCGGGGCTGGGAGGGGAGGTTGATAATCCCAACTGGAAAGCACAATGGCCGGGCAAGAATGTGTATGACCTGACAAAGGGCTCGGAGCCACAAATCAGACTGGTCAAGGGTGGGGTGGATCGATCAAGGCCTGATGCGATTTATGGTGTTGACGCGCTGTCCGGTGCCACTTTGACCAGTACCGGGGTGACCAACTTGCTGAGATACTGGTTGGGTAGCGACGGCTTCCAGAAATATCTCGATAGAATGCGGAAGGAGGCGTAGGCATGTCTGACTTGACAACCAGAAAAATTATTACTGAACCCATTTTCAACAATAACCCGATTGCCCTGCAGATTCTGGGTATCTGTTCTGCGCTGGCAGTGACAACCAGTATGCAGCTATCTGTTGTAATGGGATTGGCTGTTATATTCGTAACTGCTTTTTCCAACCTGTCGGTTTCACTGGTTCGAAACCACATTCCTTCCAGTATCAGAATCATCGTGCAAATGACGATAATCGCTTCATTGGTGATTGTTGTTGATCAGATACTCAGAGCCTATGCCTACGAAATCAGCAAGCAGTTGTCGGTTTTTGTCGGTCTGATCATTACCAACTGTATCGTAATGGGGCGCGCCGAAGCCTTTGCCATGCAAAACAAACCCCTTGCCAGCTTCTGGGATGGTGTAGGTAACGGGGCAGGCTATGCAGTTATTCTGGTCGCTGTTGCCTTTATCCGTGAATTGCTCGGATCCGGCAAATTGTTTGGTATTGAAATCCTGGCTACCGTCAATGACGGGGGCTGGTATGTTCCAAACGGGCTGTTGTTATTGCCGCCGAGCGCATTTTTTATTATCGGATTATTAATCTGGGCTCTGCGTGAGTGGAAGACCGATCAGGTCGAAGCCCCTGATTATAAAATGTCAGCGCATAGCGTGAAGGAGGCCTTCTAATGGAGCACTATATCAGTCTGCTGATAAAGGCAATATTCGTTGAGAACATGGCACTCGCCTTCTTTTTGGGAATGTGTACCTTTTTGGCATTATCCAAAAAAATCGAGGCGGCCATAGGGTTGGGGATCGCGGTCATTGTGGTTTTGACGGTGACCGTTCCCGTTAACTACCTGATCTATTCATCGATATTAAAGGAAGGCGCACTTGCCTGGGCAGGTTATCCCGAAGTTGATCTCAGCTTTCTTGGATTGTTGACCTATATCGGTGTTATTGCTGCTATCGTACAGATATTGGAAATGGTTTTAGACAAGTATTTCCCTGAATTGTATAACGCTCTCGGTGTATTTTTGCCCCTGATTACAGTGAACTGCGCCATTATGGGAGCTTCTCTCTTTATGGTGGAAAGGGATTACAATTTTGGTGAAAGTGTCGTTTATGGTTTTGGTGCCGGTGTCGGCTGGGCGTTGGCAATTATTGCGCTTGCAGGTATCAGGGAAAAACTCAAATACAGCGATGTACCACAGGGGCTACGTGGCCTGGGCATTACCTTTGTTACCGTTGGTTTGATGTCGCTCGGTTTTATGTCATTTTCAGGAATTTCGCTGTAAGAGAGCGAGTTCATAACTTGTCTCAAGATTAAGAACAAGGTAATAACATGAATGCAGAAATAATTTTAGGCGTGGTCATGTTTACCGTCATCGTACTGTCTTTGGTCGTGGTGATTCTGGTCGCGCGCTCAAGGCTGGTAAGTACCGGTGATGTGACGATAGAGGTAAACGAAAATCCGGAGCATACGATCAAGACTCCGGCCGGTGGCAAGTTGCTTCAAACGCTGGCAAGTGAAGGCGTATTCCTTGCCTCGGCCTGTGGTGGTGGTGGTACTTGCGCCCAGTGTAAATGTATTGTGCTTGAAGGTGGTGGTTCCATGCTGCCAACTGAAAAGTCACACTTCACCAAGAGAGAAGAACAGGAAGGCTGGCGCCTTTCATGTCAGGTTGCGGTCAAACAGGACATGAAGATCGAGGTCGAAGAAGAAGTGTTCGGTGTGAAGCAGTGGGAATGTACTGTGCGCTCCAATGACAACGTCGCGACCTTTATCAAGGAATTGGTGCTTGAGTTGCCTGAAGGTGAAAACGTTGATTTTCGCGCGGGTGGCTATGTACAGTTGGAGGTTCCTCCCCATGAAGTCAATTACAAAGACTTCGATATTGGTGAAGAGTATCGGGGCGACTGGGATAAGTTTAATCTTTGGCAGTATAAGTCTGTCGCCAAAGAAAATGTTATCCGGGCCTACTCTATGGCAAATTACCCGGAAGAAAAGGGTATCGTCAAGTTCAATATTCGAATTGCTTCTCCTCCTCCCGGAACGAATTTCCCACCAGGTTTGATGTCTTCGTATGTGTTCAACCTGAAGCCGGGTGACAAAATTACGGTGTCAGGCCCATTCGGCGAGTTTTTCGCCAAAGACACAGATAACGAAATGGTGTTTGTGGGTGGTGGTGCCGGTATGGCGCCGATGCGATCACACATTTTTGATCAGCTCAAACGATTGCACTCCAAGCGAAAGATGTCTTTCTGGTATGGTGCTCGTAGCCTCCGGGAAATGTTTTATCAGGATGAATACGACAAGCTGGCCGAAGAAAATGAAAACTTCACCTGGCATGTTGCGTTGTCTGACCCCCAACCCGAAGATAACTGGGAAGGGAAGACCGGCTTTATTCATAATGTGCTTTATGAAAGCTATCTCAAGGATCATCCTGCGCCAGAAGATTGTGAGTACTACATGTGTGGGCCTCCAATGATGAATGCAGCGGTTATCAAAATGCTTAAGGATCTCGGTGTTGAAGACGAAAACATCTTACTTGATGACTTTGGTGGCTAATGCCTGATCGTTCAATGCTCGTAAAGGCCGTAATCAGTTTGTTTTGCCTGGTGATGTCGGTTTTTGCGGGCTGCTCTTCTTCTCAAGACCGTCAAATGTACCATTTGACCGGCTCTGTTATGGGGACGACCTATAACATCAAAATCGTTACTTCCAGGTCTGTCAAACCTGGTGGCAAGGAGTTGCAGCAGATTGAGGCTGATGCAATTCATGCGATGAATCAGGTAGATAGCCTAATGTCTACTTACAAAGTCGACTCGGAACTATCACAATTCAATTCAGCACCCGTAAATACGCCTTTTTCAGTCTCCACCAAAACGTACGCGGTTTTGAAGGCAGCGATTGGTTTAAGTGAATTGTCTGACGGAGCCTATGATGTCACCGTGGGAAGCCTGGTCAATTTGTGGGGCTTTGGCCCCGATGGCAAGCCGGTTACTGTCCCGTCTGCCGCCGAAATTGCCGATGCCGGTCGCCGCGCAGGATACAGTAAATTGCAATTCATTGGCGAAAACAGGTCGATACGCAAAACTGCTGATATCTACGTTGATTTGTCTTCGATCGCAAAAGGGTTTGCGGTGGATTCTGTCGCCGAGGTGCTTGAGCAGCACGGAATTAATGATTACCTTGTTGAAATTGGTGGAGAAATAAGCGCAAAAGGACAAAAGCCTGGACAAATGGACTGGGTTCTGGCTATTGAATCGCCGGACAGTCAATCAAGGAATGTTCATCGGGCAGTATCCGTGAAAGACGGTGCATTGGCTACGTCGGGAGATTACAGAAACTATTATGAACGGGACGGCAAGCGGTTTTCCCATACCATTAACCCGAAAACCGGAATGCCGATTTCCCACAGGCTGGCCTCCGTAACCGTTGTGCATGACTCCTGTATGATGGCGGATGGCCTTGCAACCCTGTTTATGGTGATGGGGGTTGAATCCGGTTATGAGTTGGCGGTTAAAAATAATATGGCGGTCTATTTCATCTATCGAAAAGGTGATGGATTTAAAACCAGATTCACTCCGGCCTTTAAACAGTATTTAGTCGATTGAGGTAAAGCTATGGGTACCTTTGTTGTCGTTTTTATTGTGATGGTGTTGTTTATCCTGATTATGTCAGTGGGTGTATTGATGGGTAGAAAGCCCATTTCAGGTTCCTGTGGCGGCATGAAGGCCCTGGGTATGGATGTGGCGTGTGACATATGTGGCGGTGACGAAGACAGATGTAAAAAAGAAAAGCAAAAAGCCGCAAACACGGGTCATTCGAGTGATTTGAGTTATGATGCGACAACAAATCGTAAACCGGGCGCCTGATCTTTAATGTATGACCTTAAAATGACCAGAATAATAACCAGTTGGAGCTAAATACATGGCAGAACATAATTATGATGTAGTCGTAATCGGTGCCGGTCCTGCCGGCGAAGGTGCTGCGATGAGTGCCGCGAAACATGGCAAGCGGGTAGCAATTGTAGAGGAAAAAAAGCAAGTGGGTGGAAACTGCACCCATATGGGTACGATACCTTCCAAAGCCCTGAGACATGCAGTCAAGCAGATCATCACCTTTAATACCAACAATATGTTTCGGGATATTGGTGAGCCTCGCTGGTTTTCTTTTCCCCATGTTTTGCAAAGTGCTGAAAAGGTCATTAGCAAACAGGTGAAACTGCGTACTCAGTTTTATGCTCGAAATAAAGTCGATCTGTATACCGGATCGGCCTATTTTGTCGATGAGCATCGTGTTGAAATAGTCGGTGGTGCGAACGTCAACTCATCGGAGATATTGAACAGCGCTTCTTTCGTGATTGCAACCGGTTCTCGCCCCTATTTGCCACCTGATATCAATTTCAATCACAGTCGTATTTACAATAGTGACAGTATTTTAAAACTGAGTCATACGCCGCGTACCCTGATCATTTACGGGGCTGGTGTGATCGGCTGTGAATATGCTTCGATATTCTCCGGCCTCGGTGTAAAAGTTGATCTGGTCAACCCCGGCGATCAATTGTTGTCATTCCTGGATGATGAAATTTCTGACGCATTAAGCTATCACCTTAGAAATTACGGTGTTTTGATCAGACACAACGAGGAATACGAATCGGTAATCGGTGATGAGCACAGTGTTATTCTGGAAATGAAATCCGGCAAGAAAATAAAAGCGGATGCTTTTCTCTGGTGTAATGGCCGGTCTGGCAACACAGATAAACTCCGACTGGAAAACATTGGTCTGGAGGCGAACTCAAGAGGTCAGCTGCATGTGGATCATGGTTACAGAACTGACACTCCCAATATATTCGCTGTCGGCGATGTTATTGGATGGCCGTCGCTGGCCAGCGCAGCCTATGATCAGGGGCGTGCTGCCGTTTCAGGTATTCTTGATGATGGTAATTCAATGTTTATTGATGATGTGCCAACAGGCATTTATACCATCCCGGAAATCAGTTCTGTAGGTATGACCGAAAAGCAGCTTACCGAAGCAAAAGTCCCTTATGAAGTAGGCCAATCGTTCTTCAAGGATCTTGCGCGCGCCCAGATCACTGGTGAGGCTGTTGGTATGTTGAAACTGCTATTCCATCGGGAAACAAAACAACTGTTGGGGATTCATTGTTTTGGCGACCAGTCAGCCGAGATTGTGCATATCGGGCAGGCAATTATGAAGCAGCCGGGAGAATCGAATTCTCTGGACTACTTTTTGAATACCACGTTTAACTACCCGACCATGGCAGAAGCGTACAGGGTGGCCGCCTTGAACGGGCTAAACCGGATTTTCTAGGCAGGAGTTTCAAGCCCGGTTGCAACCTGCAGTTTGATTGAAAACAGACGGAGACAACCTGTTCGCTGGATTCGCTGGATAGTACAGGTTGTCGGTGTCAGGATTCGGCCCTATGTTTGTCAAAGTAGGCGAGCATACTGGTCGGGTAGTCGGTGATAACGCTGTCGATACCCATCCGCTTCAGGTGAACAACATCCTGAATGCGATTTACCGTCCAGGCTGAAACGGCCATCCCGTCTTTTTTGGCTTCTTCAATGATTTTGGGCGAAATAATTGTCCATTTGGCACAAAGGTGGTGGCAACCCAGGCGTTTTGCTTTTTTGACCGGGTTGGGGACGCGGTATTCGGCAACAAGCCCGGTTTTGATGTTCGGGTTAATCTGTTTTATCTTTTTCAGTATGCGCGTATCGGAAGATGTTACGCTTGCGTTCTGATAATAGTCCTTTTCTTTAAACAGCCGGTCAAGCTCTTTGCAAATCCGGTCTATCCCGGTTGCGCTTCTTTCTGTTTTTACTTCAAACTGGAAGTGTTGGCAGTCAGGGGAGTTTTCCATGACATTTTCGAGAGACGGAATCATTTGAAAAGTGGGCCAGGGAGCAACATTTCTTCTGGCATCCATTTTGGACAATTCACTCGAAGTGAATTCTGAAATCTTGCCTCGCCTGTCTGTTGTTCTGTCTACCCTGATGTCATGCAGTACCATCAACTTGTTGTCTTTGGAAAGCTGCACGTCAAGCTCAAAATGCCTGATACCGTTCCGAGATGCCAGGGAAAACCCGCTAATCGTATTTTCCGGTGCTTCGCCTTTCGCACCGCGGTGACCATATATAATCAAAATATCAGCCTTATCAGTATGAATGATCCGGTACCTGAGAATGAGCAGAAGATCAGGCTTTTTGTTTCGACTGTGATTTCAATTTGGTTTGAATGAATTCATCATGGTTGACGTAAATCAGGTCTGCCACTCGCCTGATAAAATGTTCTTCGTACTTACACAAATGGCTGTCAGCAAGGGCCAGATCCCACAAGTTTTCAATCAGCCTGATTTTTTCATTTCTACCAAAGTTTTCGTTGATGTAATGCGTAAATTCGTACAGTGAAGTTGAATCTTTTGCCAGTGATTCGGCTTCCTGGACTACGGAATCGACTTCATCAGGGTCAAGCTGAAATAAATTGGCTGCTGTGTTCTTTATCTGGCTTCGTTCGGATTCGTCCAGACTCAGATCAATGGCACCCAATTGGAACATCAGTCCCAGGGCCGCGAGTCTGGAGTGTTTATCCCGACTGTCTGCGGTATTGTCTTTGTGTTCCGACAGGTTGTCCAGCAGTGACAGCAACTTTTTTAACATAGTCAATTACGCACTCGGCAAGTTTCATACCTGGAATATAAATTGGTCAGGGTGATTTATCAATATTCCATGAAGCCAGATAGCCAATTGTACTCCAGGCAGACCGTTATTGTTCAGAGCATTTTGGTCAACTGCTGCTCAAGAGCGACCTGATCTTTTGCAAACTGTCTAATACCTTCAGCCAGCTTTTCTGTGGACATGGCATCCTCGTTTAATTGCCAGCGAAAATCTGACTCTCCCAATGGCAGAGGAGCGTTGCTTGCATGTTCCACTGGCATTAAACAACGCTTCAACTCGGAATTGTCTTCACTCAGGGAAGCCAGCAGATTCGGGCTGATCGTCAAGCGGTCACAACCGGCAAGTTGCTCTATTTGCTCCTGACTTCTGAAGCTGGCGCCCATGACAACCGTGCTATAGTCGTGCGCTTTATAGTACTGGTAGATGCGGGTCACAGATAAAACACCCGGATCCTGATGAGGGGCGTAGCCTTCGGGTTTTTCGTTTTTCTTGTACCAGTCCAATATGCGCCCGACGAAAGGAGAAATGAGAAATACGCCCGCCTGTGCACAGGCCACGGCCTGGGCGAAGCTGAACAACAAAGTCAGGTTACACTGTATTCCTTCCTTTTCCAGAATTTCTGCAGCCTTGATGCCTTCCCACGTGGATGCGATTTTTATCAGAACGCGATCAGAAGAAATGTGATGATCCTGATACAGACGAATCAGTTTGCGTGCTTTTTCAACCGTGGCCCTGGTATCGAATGACAAACGTGCGTCGACCTCTGTCGATACTCTGCCTGGAATAGTGTTCAGTATCTCTTCACCAATCGCGACTGCCAAGTAGTCGGCCGCATGTGTTAACTGCTCTGAACTTGAGCCGGACTGTTTTACTGCCCATTCAGCTGCTTTCTGAAGAAATGGCTGGTAGCTTTCCTGTTGCACTGCCTTGTATATCAATGACGGATTCGTGGTCGCGTCCTGTGGTTGCCATTTTTTAATCGCATCAATATCACCGGTATCGGCAACCACAGTCGTCATTTGGCTCAGTTGTTCAAGTTTTGAGGGCATTCATATTTTCCCGTGTTTTATCTGCATCAATCACTGTACACTGCCGCCCGCCAACAGGTCGTTGTCTATCCTGGTCAGAGAGTCAGGCTTTGTGTCATGGCAGTGAATATTAATGGTAACTGTTCACCCACCCGGTACGGGCCTCCACAGGCAGATACCTGAAGGCGAATAGCACCGGGGTTAATAATAAAGGGCGTCGAGATCCTTCGCAAATTAAATGGAATTATAAAACAAATGTCCCGCAGGGCACCCTGAAACGCATCGCCTGGCTTGTTCAGGTTCGTGGTACCAGTGCAAGCGCTTGTTGTATTACACTAATATCGGCACCCGGTTTATGTGCATTTTCACTTAAATACCGTCGGAATTTCTTGCCACCAGGTTGACCGTGAAAAATACCCAGTATATGTCGAGTCATATAGCCCAGGTATACACCAGACTGCAATTGGCGTTCGACATAGGGTAAAAATTGTTCAACAGCTTCATGTCGGTTGCCCAGCGTGTCTGGTGTATTGAACAACCGGGAATCTACGTCGTGGAGTATCCAGGGATTATGATAAATCTCCCGCCCCAACATCACACCATCAACCTGTTCCAAATGATTCTTGCATTCATCTAATGTGGCAATGCCGCCATTCACTGCAATTTCCAGATGGGGGAAGTCACTTTTCAATTGATAGACACGATCATAAATCAAGGGTGGAATACTGCGATTTTCTTTCGGACTCAGGCCGTTGAGTATGGCTTTTCGGGCGTGAACAATAAAGGTCTTGCACCCTGCGCTGGATACTGTTTTGACGAAGTGGTGCAGGTGTTCATAACTGTCCTGGTCGTCAATACCGATACGATGCTTGATTGTAACGGGCAGGTTTGTCTTGTTTTGCATTGCCGAAAAACACTCTGCAACCAGCTCCGGGTGGGCCATCAGGCAGGCTCCAATCCTGTTATTCTGAACCCGGTCGCTCGGGCAACCCACATTCAGGTTCACTTCGTTGTAGCCCCAGTCTTCGGCCATTTTACAGCAGGCTGTCAATTCATCCGGATTACTGCCACCCAATTGCAGTGCAACAGGCTGTTCTGCTCCAGAAAAATCAAGAAAACGCTTCCGATCACCATGAATCAAGGCACCAGTGGTGACCATTTCAGTATACAGGAGTGCCTGACTGGATATGAGTCGGCAAAAATACCGAAAGTGCCGGTCGGTCCAGTCCATCATGGGTGCCACCGAGAAGCGGCGAGCTACTGTGTGGCGCGGGCCTTCGAGGTTATGGCCTGTTTTTGCGACTGTTTTCATTGTTGCGAATCCGTGAGATATTTCGTAAGCTCGTGCGAATCTGCTAAAAGTGCGCCGGTTTTTGATGCACACCGGCAATTTGATAGCAGTCGGCTATAATAGACCACAACAAAACGGATGCCGAACAAAAAAAGAAAAGAGGCAGGCTTGATTGCGAAATAATCCAGAACCCCGTTTCCCCTCAAATGACTATAAAACTCCGATTGGGTGCAAACCAGTCAAAAAACGCTTCCAGCTGTTTGACATCAGGCATTTTTTCCGTCTATAACTCCAGTTCTTCGGTTGTGGCGTTGTTTGGTTACTAATCCGAAAAAAAGGATATCCTGAAATGGGATATCCTGAAACAGGTTATACACTATTTCCAAAATATTTCGAGACCGGCTGTGAGCTTAAACGATAGTAAAAGAATTATTTTGCGGAAAATGCTTGTTTCGCATCGTAAAGAATTGAATTTGACGCAAGCAGAGCTGGCCTTGAAACTTTCAAAACCACAATCTTTCGTTTCCAAGTACGAAAGCGGGGAACGGAAAATCGATGCAATAGAGTTAATTGAGTTAATTCAATACCTGGGAGACTCACCCTCGGATTTTATTAGGCAATATTGCCTTACTTTGGAGAAGATAGATGGATTTAAGATTTAAAGACTACAATAGTGTCTCCACACTAATTAATAAAAACTATCAAAATGAATGGAATCAGATATCCCGGGTTTTATCTGATATGCCACTCCACTTAAAGGCATCAGATCAGGCTGGTTTAAAAGGTCAAGCGATTTTCGACCCGGTTGGCACAAATGCCTACATAAAAAGTAAGATGACTGGTTGCGGTTGGGGCTCAAATGTAAACATACCAAATGAGTTCAGATTCCTTGGGAAAGACATTGACTTTGTGAAAAGAGGCTTGCTCGTAGAAGTTCAATTTTCTAACTATCCATTTTTAATGAATAATATTCAACGAAGCGACCTGTTTTTTAAATCTGAAACTGTTCTTGGCAGATCAAAAGCAGAATTGCTTATTATCGTTGCGAAGGCCCATATGTTTCCAGCATCTCAGAGCACCCTGTATTACGAACAGGCAATTAACCAGTTGGATGCGCTGGTTCAACATGGTGGCTTCAGCATACCTGTCAGGTTGGCAGGTTTAGAGTCTCCGATGGGTAGAAATATTCCTTCTATTTGGACAACCTATGATAACCCGCGCTACTCAAGAAAAGTTATTCAGCAAGAAAAAGTTCCCGTAGATATAGCGCCAGGCAACACCGCAAGAAGTAGAGCCGTTATAACCAGGTAAAGAAGACTATCCTCCTTCATCAAAGAGGTCAGGTATAGTGCTTTTAGAAGGCGTTTGTTTTCCATTTCCATTCAGTTTTGGGTCTCTGGGAATTTCAAGGCCCTTTACTCTGCAAGAAAACGCCTCTTCTTCATAACCAATCCTCGAATAGAACTCATTCAGATGATGTTCTTCATCAAATATTTTGGATTTACTCCGATCTGATGCAACTTTTCCTTTTTGCAGATCAAACCGATATTTTGAAGCAGGCTCGCCAGTTATCTCAATGTAATCACGTAATGACTTCAGATTAGGGAAATAGCCTTCTTTATTTGGCTTGCCGGAAAGTCTTCTGTTTGCCACACCGTAATACTTTTCATCCAGGTCGGCACCGTAGAAATGACGTTTGGTATTTTTCGCCACTACGGGAACAGTCCCTGTACCCATATAAGGGTCTAAAACTGTATCTCCCTCTATAGTTGTAGAAAGAATTACCCGATTAACAAAGTCTTCTGGAAACTGGCAAGGGTGAATTGTTTGCTCCTCATGGTTGTGTTTTACGTTTCTAAAAGCCCAAACATCGCCAGGATTTTTTCCATCGGGGTTACAGGATAGCTCACCTTTCTTTTCACCTTTATGGTGCTTTTTGTTTTGATATTTTTGAGGTACGCGAATTTCTTCAAGACTGAATTTGTAATCCATAGACTTCGCAAACCACAGAACAGTCTCGTGTCGGCATGAAAACTTGTTTTTTGCCTGAAGACCATGCTGCCTTAACCAAACAATTCTATTGATTGGAAGCATGCCCAGTTCTTCGAAAATTGGGAAAAACTTAACGTCAAGAGGAACCAATGTGCCCTTATAAGAATACGAACCGACCTGCCAAAAAATAGAACCGGTTTTTTTAAGAACCCTGTGGCACTCCACCAGAACTTTTTTCTGTGCTTCCAGGTAAACATTCAGGGGGGATCGGCTCTCATATTCTTTTCCAATGTTATAGGGTGGTGATGAAACAATTAAATCAATTGATTCATCTGGAATAGTGGCTAACAGGTCCAGGCAATCGCCTAAATATAGCCTGTCAAGCTCAACTTTATTATTGGCCATCAAATGAGCAGCTTCGCGTTGTAGAAATGAGGATACATTCTATCCTGAATCGGGATATTATCAACCATTTTTCAGTGGGAGGCCGGTCAGGCCTGGAATGAGAGGTCAATAATATAGTGTTGGTAATAGTGGTGAATTTAACCGCGATCGGGTACTACAAGCTAATCAAAAACCATATCCAGCCGTTCGGCATCAAGCATTCTCCCCGCCCACAATTCCATCTCTTCGGTGGTGGCACTATTTAATTTTTGATCTGCCCAGTCAGGTAAATTACCAAACCGCTTTTTTAATAATGTGCGAAGCAACGTTGCTTCACCCAGCCTGGTGCCCTGATGCATTCCC
>PDWI01000157.1_pt1 | contig 98723 bp, 81 predicted proteins | sample 1430891 | NCBI WGS metagenome assembly PDWI01 (sample SAMN01162508, study PRJNA174530) | Oral metagenome, whole genome shotgun sequencing project. | biome: Marine environment; feature: Marine mammal; material: Swab sample of the gingival sulcus; isolation source: swab sample of gingival sulcus... | reverse complement strand
TTTCATTACTGTGAACACCCCATCCATATCTTTTGGTAAGTGGGGAAGCTCTGAAGCAAGGCTGACCTTTTGAGAAAAACTTTTGTCGCTCGGCTTTCCGGTCTTTTTTGTCAATTTTTTTACGAGTTGCAAATATTGTAAAAAACACATCATCAGAAGTGTATTTGTACGGACTATCTTTCAACATTTCGTATTGATAATTTGCTATTGATTTTTTGCCCCCCCTTCTTTAGTGGTTCTTGACCTTCCTTTACAGGACAATCCTCAGCAATTTCTATAAATGTGTTCTCGTAATTTGTCGAATGTATTTTCATTTTAGTTGTCTTTTCTTGCTTGCCCACAACGTCTCAATAAACGACACTGTTATGTTAAGGGTTACGTTTATCAGGGCTATCATATTATATTATGCGTTTATTAAGATATTAGTGGTTATCTCATAAAAAGGCAACAAACTAGCAATCAGTTTGTGCAACAACTTACTAAAGCATAAACCTAAAAACTAGGACTTACCAGGGCATTGATAAAATGCGGTATGATATTTGGTTCAATGGCAATAGTAGCTACAATACCAAAGGCAGCCCCCCACAAATGGGCAGAATGATTAATATTTGAGTCACCTTTTTTACTCGAATAAATGCTATAGGCAACATATAAAACAGCAAAAATAATGGCAGGCATTGGCACAAAAAATATTAACAAAGTGCTCCAAGGTGCCATGAGAATATAAGAAAATAAAACGGCAGAAACACCGCCAGATGCCCCTAAACTGCGATAGCGGTGGCGGTTTTTGTTATTAATGTAAGTTGGAATAATGGCAGCAATGATGGCAAAAATATAAAATACAATAAAGCCAAAACCACTAACATATTGATTAAAAAATGGTTCTACTGACCGCCCAAAAAAATACAGGGTAAACATATTAAACAATAAATGCTGACCATCGGCATGGATAAACCCATGAGTGATAAAACGATAAAGTCCACCTTTTCCCACCTTTGAAGGCTGGAAAATCAGCTGATTGAATAAAGTACTATTTTGCCATGCAAGCATACTAATGATAACGGTTACGGCGATGATTATGGTCGTGTGGTTCATAAATCCTCTAATTTAAAATATACAGTCAATTAATTGAATTATTAATCAAATATGCGTTGTTTTGACCAATTTTACAATAGTAATAACAAGATTATGACTATTTTGTTACGTTAATATAACGAAATATATCAACATAGCTATTTTTTTTTAGGTAAACTAAAGGCAATTGAGCGACAATTAGCCATAGTTTATGTTAAGCTTATTAAACATGGGGATAGTCATTCGTCAGTTTTTAGTCCACAATTTAGGCTTGATAAATTTAATTAATAATATAGGAAATACTCTTTATGAATATCAATATTGTAGAACAATTAGCAACTGCTATTGCACCAAAAATTTTAGGTGCAAATGCAGACCGTAGTGAAGCTTCATTACTTAATCAGTTTATTGCTATTATTTTAGGTCGGTTTACAGACGATAGCGTTTTTTCAACGGTACTAGAAGGTTATAACAAAATTACTGGTAACGGTAGTATAAACCTTGATGATATTGGTATGGATTCATTAAGTGAGTTGGCATCTTCGGTATGGAGTGATAAGCAACAGTCAATAGACGTTTTGCAAAATTTAGCATCAAACCATGGTGTGGGGGAAAGCAAGGTTAAAGGTATCATGGTGTCTGCATTGCCATTAATCTTATCTCAAGTAAAAGGACTGGCAGGAGATGCTCCAGTACCACAGTTTTTACGTGAGCAACCAAAAGAGGATGATAAGTCATTTTTGAGCTTTATTCCTAATTGGGCAACAGGCTTATTGCCAGCAGGTTTGTTAGGAGCAGCAACCGTTGCTGCTGTTGCACCAAAACAAGACGTTAAAGTTGAAGAAAATACGCAACCTGCTTATGTTAGTGATACAAAAACAACAACTACACCGGTTACAACCGCTCAAAATGATAACAATGATAACGGTGGTGGGTTTTTAAGAGGGTTGTTACCACTTTTAGGGTTATTAATCCTTGCTGCTCTTGCATGGGCAATGTTAAAAGCTTGTCCATCTGAGCAGGCAACAGCACCTGCGGCTGAAGAGTCTGCCGAAGTTGCAGAAGAACTTGCACCCTCTACTTTAAATGTAGCGGTGAATCAAGACGGTGTTGCCTCAGTAAATGCAGAAACAGGCACACAAGAAATTGCTGATACTATCAAAACATCGCTGACAAATGTATTTGGTGACGATGTTGCAAACGCTGCAAATATCAGTGTGTCAGATAAATTAGCGGCTAACTTACCAGTTGCAGAAAAATTAGGTGATGTGCTTAATGTGGTTAAAGGCGTACCTGGTTCAGCTGCAAGCATTGTTGGTCAAACTATTAAAGTTAACGCCCCTGATGCAGGTTCTCGTGATAAGTTAGTAGCAGACCTAAAAGGCTTGTTACCTGATTTTACGGTAGAAGGTGATGAAGGACTAGATATTGGCTCATTAACTGGTACTGGTGCTGCAATGGTTGATGGCGTTAAAGAGGGTGCAAAAGATGTCGCAGGTGCGGTTGATGACAGCATTACAGCGGCACAAGATGCACTTAATGGTTTAACTGACAACCTAACTGGTGAAGGTCTTGAAAAGGCATTAAACTTGCAAATCATTAACTTTGCAACTAATGACAGTGCAATTCCTGAAAAAAACCAAGTTATCTTAAACAAAGCAGCAGAAGTAATGAAAAAAATGCCAGAAGCACAGCTAACAATTATTGGTCATACCGATGATAGAGGTGATGACGCATACAACCAAAAACTTTCTGAAAAACGTGCTAACTCTGTTAAAGCTTACTTAGTAGAGCAAGGCGTTGATGCTGATCATATTATGGTAGAAGGTGCTGGTGAAACTAAACCAATCGCCGATAATGGTACTGCTGAAGGTCGTTTCCAAAACCGTCGTATTGAGTTTCAGGTAATCGGAGATGGTAAAGCAGTTGCATCTGCAGGTAATGCCGAAGAGAAAACAACTCAAGCAACAGTTGAAGAAACAGAATCTAAGTAATTAAATGTTTAATCGCACTTAATAACAATCAGTTAAAAAAACGCTGGGCATTGGCTTGGCGTTTTTTGTTTTTTATTTAAGCGTCAATGATAGGTGTGAAGACAGACATGAAGAATAACTGTAAAAACAGGCAAGTAGAACCGATCAAAATGAGTGGTTTATAGCTTTTGTTTTATATTGATAATCATATTGATAGTCATTGGTAATTTAGAAACTCGGTCACAGCAGTTTTGGCTTCTTGCCACTGTTCAAACTGCTGACAGGTTGATTCAATGGTACCTTGCCAAACAGGGATAGAGGCTTTCATATTTGCCATACGTTGTTGGTTTGGTAGTGGCAGTGTTTGTGCCGTTTGCAATGCTTCTAGGGCAGCTTTTCTATCATTACACACCAACGCCATGTCACAACCTGCGTTAATAGCGGCTTTAACTCGCTCACCTGCACCACCGGCAACATGTGCCGCTTGCATTGATAAATCATCCGAAAACAACACGCCATTAAATCCCAATTGTTTGCGGATAATGTCTTGTAGCCATTTGTGAGAAAATCCAGCTGGTTTGTCATCTACTTTAGAAAAAATAACATGGGCAGGCATCAGTGCATCTAGCCAAGGTAGGGTTTGAATAAAGGTTTGCATGTCATAGCGTTCGATTTCATTATATTCACGTTCATCAATTGCTTGTGCAATGTGTGAATCTGGTGCAACAGAACCATGACCAGGGAAATGCTTTCCAGTTGTTGCCATACCAGCAGTTTTCATGCCACGCATAAACTGGGTAGAGAGGGCGACTACGCCTTCTGGACTTGTATGAAAGCCACGGTCACCAATTACTTGGCTAATACCATTAACATCTAGCACAGGTGCAAAACTTAAATCAATGCCTACTGCTAAAACTTCTGCCGCCATTAAATAGCCGCAATAATAGCTCAGTTTTAATGCTTGCGTTGGGTTTTGTTCAAAAAGCTCACCAAGCTTACCCATGGCAGGTAGCGGAGTAAAACCACTACGTAAGCGAGCCACTCTACCACCTTCTTGATCAACACCAATGATGATGTTTGGGTTAATATTTCGGATTTGATGACAAAGTGAGCGAACCTGATCTGGGTTATCCACATTGCGAGAAAACAAAATCAGCCCACCAACTTGTGCTTGTTTTAATAATGCAATATCAGCCTCATTAATCTGGGTACCTTCTATATCAACCATCAACAAACCGTACATATTAACCTCTAAACTATATTATTACTATTGTATTTGTCGTTACTTACTAAATGAGTGATTAGATTTAGTGTTGAGCGACTTATGTAAAATAAACTAACATATTAAATTTTAAATATTATGCCACATAAGCTATCTGTATATACAGTTTAGTAAGTTTTCTTACGCTAAAAATACATAATAAGCAAGACAAGTAACTGCCTACATGCTAGTATTTGATAATCATTTTTTTATACCCATCTATATACAAACTATATAAAATATAAATTTCAGGGAATTAATATGAAAAATCAAAAATCACAGTGGGTGTTAAGCGGTCTTGCTGTTGCGATTACTGGTTTACTTTTATCTCAAAGCTATAATAATACAGCGATTGCACAAACAACAACCCAGCCTCAGTCAGCTGTAACAGTTGATTTTATGGCAACCCCTGCCCAAAAGTTAACAACTCGTCAAATTGCCGCTTTGCTAGATAGAGCACACTATTTAGGTCAGCCACTTGATGAAGAAATGGGGCGTAAAATACTTGATATGTATTTTTATCGTTTAGACTCAAACCATACTTTATTTTTGCAATCTGATATTGATGAATTTACGACCAAATATGGTGAAAGTTTTGCAAGTCGTTTAAAAAGGGGTAATTTAACCGCAGGAGTAGAAATCTTTGAGCGATATCGCCAGCGTGCTAATGAATATTATGATTTTGCTAATCAATTTTTAGCAAATGAGGTCAACTTAACAACAGATGAAACCGTGGTCATCGATAGAGAAGACGCAGCTAGATTTACAACAAAGGCTGAACAAGAAGATTATTGGCGACGCAAACTTACCTATCAACTGATTGGTTTAACCTTGGCTCAAGAAGACGAAAAGGCAAAAGAACAAGTATTCCTTGAAAACCCTAATATTACGCGTGGGCAGGATTTGATTCGTGATGATAAGCGTACACCAGCTGAAATTTTATTGAAACGCTTGGCACGCAAACAAGGTCAAATGAATCGCATTAAAGATGATGAGATTATGGAAACCTTGTTAAACACCGCAACTTTAACTTATGATCCACACAGCAATTATTATGCACCAGTTCAGGCGACTGAGATAAAAATTCAGTCGAGTTTGCAGCTAGAAGGCATTGGTGTTTCTATCCGTCCAGATAGAAAAAATCAAGACTACACCCGTATTGTGACCCTTGTAGATGGAGGTCCAGCAGCACAGTCTGGTCAAATCAAACCCAATGATTTGATTATTGGTGTGGCAAAAGATGGCAAAGAAATGCAAGACGTAGTTGGTTGGAGTACACGAGAAATTGTTGGCTTGATTCGTGGTAAACGTGGTACTGAAGTTGTGCTTAAAGTAAAACAACCAAACACCCCCGACTCAGCTGCCCGTACTGTGTCGATTGTGCGTGACGTTATTAAACAAGAAGAATCTGGCGTACAACATAGGGTTATTGATGTTGAACACAATGGTAGCAACAAACGTATTGGGGTTTTAGAAATTCCAAGCTTTTATCTTAATTACTTAGCACGCAGAAGTGGACAAGAATACCGAAGTGTTAGTGAAGATACGCAAAAAGCAATTAAAGCACTTAAAGAACAAGATATTGATGGGATGGTTGTTGACTTGCGTAATGATCCAGGTGGTTCACTAACGGAAGTTGTTAAAATGCTTGGTATGTTTATTAAAGATGGTCCTATGGTGCAAATCCGTGATGGTCGAGGCAAGATTGATGTTTATCAAGACCCAGATGATGGTGAGCAACTATATGATGGTGACATGGTTGTTATTGTTAACCTGGCTTCTGCTTCAGCAAGTGAAATTTTTGCCGCGGCGATTCAGGATTATGGTCGAGGCCTGGTAGTGGGGAGTACCACAACCGGTAAAGGTTCGGCACAAATTCAATTAGATAACTTAGCATTAGGTTCGGCAACACTCACTCAGCGCAAGTTTTATCGTGTCAATGGTGGTAGTACACAAAACAAAGGAGTCGTTCCTGATGTTGAGTTGGTTAACATTTATGATGAAGAGGTTTTTGGAGAGCGTGCCACAAAAAACCCACTAGCGTGGGATACCATTGAGTCTGTTGATTATACACCAGCGGGTAAATTTACGGCAGATACGTTAAAAACATTAAATGAGCAATCACAAGTTCGTCAAACTCTTGACCCTCAATTTGTTTATTTGTCTACCCTAAATGACATTCGAGAAATGGATGATGATAAAAAAGCCGTTAAAATAAATATTGATGACAGACGTGCACATAATCAGGAAGTAGAGCAAAAAACGCTCGAAGCAGAAAACAAACGACGCATGGCAACGGGTAAAACCCCTTATGAAAACTGGCATATCTACCAAGCGGCAATAGATGCTTTGTTTGAAGAGCGTAGCAAGATGAAAGAACATGAGCGTCCAGAGTTGCCAGAAAGCGAGGCATTTGTGCTTGAAGCAGCTAAATTGATGCTAGATGCTAAATAAGTTTTGTGCGACCTCTTAAATAAAAATATCTTGGCTTAGTCGTTGGCGCCATGACGGCGTAGTGTGGGTTTTTGTAAGCATATACTTACATATTTTGGTGGTGTTATCCTCTTTTTATCGATCTGATTTTTTGCGATTATCGTACTCAAGGCAAAATGATACACTCAATGGACTGAGACAAGGATGATTTTTGCCGATGAGTATGGATACTCAAAAGGAAGACTGGCAAGAAGCCTAGCTTTGATTCGTTCATGGATTGAATTAGTTGTATAAACATGGATGGTTTATAATAAAACCGTATAGCATGAATGTTATACGGTTTTGTTATTTTTACATACTGAATAATAAAACTCAATGGCAATTAATCCCCGAGTTTTTTATAGCGTATCATTTTTATGGCATTAAAATCTATGCTTATAAACATAGAAGAGGGTTAGTGTTGTACGCCACCAACACCATGAATGTGCCCATGAGAAATTTCATCCTCCGTTGCGGCACGTACTTCCGTAATTTCTACATCAAAATGCAGCGTTTTGCCAGCAAGTGGGTGGTTTGCATCCACAGTTACAAGCTTATCTGTGACATCAGTAACAGTTACTAACATTGTTTGACCACCAGCCTCTGACTGAAACTGCATACCAACTTCAATATTATCAACGCCCTGAAAGTTTTCACGTGGCACTTGTTGTATGGCTTGTTCTTGATATTGACCATAAGCTTCTTCTGGCTCAACCGTTGCAGTTAGCGTCTCGCCTGCTGATTTGCCTTCTAGTTGCTTTTCTAAACCTGGGATAATGTTGCCATGCCCATGTAGATAAGCCAGTGGCTGACCTTCTGGTGATTGGTCGATAACATTGCCTTCGTCATCTTTTAAAGTGTAGTTAAAAAATGCGGCAGAATCTTTTGCGATTGTTGTCATATTTATTCCTAAAATTAAAAATTTAAAATAAACCAAAAAGTGAAAGTATGCTTTTTATTCAACATTATAGTTTATTAGCTTAATTGTTAAATTGAGGTGATAAGGTGTGGTTTCAAGTCAAAATTAAAATAATTATTAAATTTGTGCGTTAAATACAGCTTTATTAGCGAGTTATCCAACTTAGATGGTTAATTTTTTTATTCAAAATATAGAGAATGTTCGTTGATGACAAGCAATTTGCAAACTTGTAAGCTTGGGGATACTATTAAGCCAGTATTAACGACATAACATAACTTTTAGAGATTTTTATGACAAGCATAGACTACCAAATTAGTTTTGAACGCTATACTAAGCATTTAGTAGATGTAGCTATCCATTTTGTGGCAAAAAATAAAGCCCCTATTCTTTGGTTGCCTTCCTGGCTTGCGGGCAGTTACTTAATGCGTGAGTTTGCTCGCAACATTACAGCGGTTTATTATCAAGTTAATGGTAAAACCCACAAGGCAGATAAAATTAGTAAAAATGAATGGCAATTAACCCAAGCAACAAAGGGAGATACATTAATTATTAATTATGAGGTGTATTGTTATGATTTGTCTGTCAGGACGGCTTATGTAGATAACACCCGTATTTTTGGTAATTTTAGCTCACTGGCATTGGCGGTAACAGGGCAAGAAAAGTCGGCAGTGACCGTTACGTTAAGCGTGCCACACCAGTTTTATAGCGACAAAAATTACAGTGATAAACGCGAGGTAAAAATTGCTTGTGGATTAACAACTGAAGAAAAAAGACACAACAATCAGCATCTTTATATGATGCAAGCACCGAGCTATGATGAACTAATTGATTATCCGTTTGAAGTTGCTCAGCAAAATGAATTTACTTTTAAAACTCAAGATAGGCATGGTCAATTTATTCAACATCGTTTTTTTATATCAGGTCATATATATGGTCTAGGTGTTGTAAACACACAGCGGTTAAGCCAAGATATTCATAGAATTTGCCAAACATATAACACTTGGTTAGGCGATACCCCATTTGATGACTATACCTTTATGACCTTTGCCAGTGGTAATGATTATGGGGGATTAGAGCATATTAATTCCACTGCTTTGGTAACGCCTCGTGATGATTTGCCAAGCTTTTTGGAGGGTGATGAGCCGAGCGATAATTACCAACGCTTTTTGGGCTTGTGTAGCCATGAGTATTTTCATGCTTGGTGGGTCAAAACGGTTCGTCCTGATGTGATGATGGATGTTGACTTGCGAGTTGAAGCCTACACGCCATTATTATGGGTGTTTGAAGGCTTTACTTCCTATATTGATGATTTTATGTTGCAGGCGAGTGGTGTTATTAGTAAAACCAGCTATTTAAAACTATTGTCTGCTCAAATCAATCGTTATCATCAAACTTTAGGCAGGCATCATCAAAGCGTTGCTGAGTCTAGTTTTGATGCTTGGATTAAGCTATATCGTGCTGATGAAAATACGGCAAATGCAGGTATCAGCTACTATAACAAAGGGGCATTGGTTGCATTATGTTTAGACTTACTGATGTTAGAGCAAACCGATGGTCAGTATCGGTTGTTTGACGTGGTCAAGCATTTTTACGAAAAAGCCAAGCAAAATGAGCAAAAAATGGGGAGTAAGCGTTTTGGTATGAATGATACCAATCTTGCTGAAGTGATGAGTGAGTTTATTAGCCTAGATGTATGGCAAGACTTTTATCATAGCTATGTGATAGGACTCAAGCCGTTACCTTTTAAACAATTATTTGCCAATCATGGGGTGTCGATGATTGATAATTTATCAAGTAATACGCAAGCTTGGGGTATGATGGTTACCGAATCGGCACATGGGTTAGTGATTAATAAAATTAACCGTGATAGCGTGGCAAGTGAAGCAGGACTATCAGCAAAAGATGTGATTGTGGCGATAGATGGTATTAAGGCGAGTAAAAAACAGTTGGATAAAGTTGCCTTTGCTCAAGTGCAATTACCAAGTACACTAAAACAAAGTGTGATTTGCCATGTGTTTCGTCGTGATGAATTGATGATATTTGAGGTTGCTGGACAGACTAAATCAGGTGTGACCGCACTGCCTAGTTTGGATAAAGTAACTCTAAGCTTAACCACCTTAGATGAGGTAGCTTGGGATCAGGTAACGTGGCTATCACCGAAACTTGCTTAGAAGGTGTGTGACTGTTTTAATAATCGCCTTAAGCTAAATGTTATTAGTTTTTAAATATCTTGATTTTTAAGTGTTTGATAGGATAGACTTATTTGAGCTCTATTTAAAATCCATTGTGTTTGATGTATTAAACAATACAACAACAGTATTTTAAAAATAATGGTATTCATAATAATTTAACGCCAACAATGTCAAAGGAATGACATATGAACAACAGCTCTTTGTATTCATCTAGTGATGCTGCTAGCACACCAATTAGTCGCTATCCTGTACCAGACTTAAACAGCTTACCCGAAGACATACGCAATCGTATTTTAGCGGTACAAGAAAAAACCAAATTTATTCCTAATGTATTTTTAGTTTTGGCACATCGTCCAGCAGAGTTTAGGGCATTTTTTGACTATTATGATGCGATTATGGAGCGAGAGCAAAGTACACTTAGCCCTGCTGAAAAAGAGATGATTATTGTAGCGACCAGTGCAGCGAATGGTTGTCAGTATTGTGTGGTTGCCCATGGTGCTTTGTTGCGAGTGTTTGCTAAAGCACCTTTGCTTGCAGACCAAATAGCAATTAATTATTTGCATGCGCCTATTACGGCTCGTCAAAAAGCAATGTTAGCTTTTGCACTTAAACTGTCTAGAACGCCTGAACTAATTGGTGAATCAGATTATGCTATTCTCAAAGATTATGGATTTGATGATGAAGATATTTTAGATATGACATCGATTGTTGGGTTGTTTGGTTTGTCTAATAGACTGGCGATTGTTACTAAAATGCAACCAAATAAAGAATTTTATACCATGGCACGTGAGGCTAGGTAGTCAATATTTGGTGTGATTGCTGACTGATATTTTATGTCATCGGTATCGGTAGTGTGTATTACGACTTACTTTATATGCTTAATATACTGACCTGACATTATGTCTTTCGTATTGGCTATGGTATGCCCAGTCTTCTTAAATCTTTGTCGTTTAACTCAACACGCCTAGATTGGCCAACCGCTAAGTTACCCAGTTCAAATCCAGCAACCGACCAACGAATCAAGCGTAGGCATGGTAAGCCAACATGGGCAGTCATGCGTCGTACTTGTCGATTTTTACCTTCGTAAATGGTTAGCACCAACCATGCCGTGGGAATGTTTTTACGTTCTCTAATGGCTGGTTTTCTCTCCCACAATGGCATGGGTAACTCATGTTTTAAAATGTGACGTACTTTGGCGGGTAATGTTTTGCCATCTTTGAGAACCACGCCTTTTGTCAGCTGAGCCAGTTGTTTTGCACTGGGTTTTCCTTCCACTTGTACCAGATAGGTTTTGCCTTGTTTTTTTGTGGTATTTGTTAATGCTTTGGGTGGGTGGGTAATGGCTCTGTTAATCTGACCGTCAAGCTTGCTACTGCCAGTTAATACTAATAAGCCTTCACTATTTGCATCTAAACGCCCAGCGATTCGTAGAGATTTATCTGTAAAATAGTCAGCGAGAGTGGCGTGGTTGTTACCTTTATCATTACGAAACTGGCTTTGTACACCATAAGGTTTGTTAAATAAGATGATGGCAGGGTTGTGATTAGATTTTGACATAATAGATTAGGGTAAAACTGCTAAAATTGTTTAAATTTTGTTTTTTTGCTTAAAAAAAGTCAATAACATTTCCTAAATAAATGAATTCAAAAACTATATAATAAAGAAAAATTATCAGTTAGGCTGACTTTTAGTTACTATATAGTCACATTTTTTTGATTGCGAATAAAAAACTTAGCTTTTATTTTTTGATCTATTTTGTTGTGCAGTTTACATGGAATGTAATCAAAATAGTTGCATAACGATTACCTATTATTAATTATTAGTTTTTAAATTCTGAAACATAATTGGAGTCCTAAATGGCTTATGAAAAAGTAACTGTACCTACCGTAGGTGCAAAAATAACAGTAAATGATGACTTATCTTTAAATGTACCAAACAATCCAATCATCCCATTTATTGAAGGTGACGGCATTGGTGCCGACATTACGCCTGTCATGATTAAAGTGGTTGATGCGGCTGTAGAAAAAGCATACGGTGGTGACAAAAAAATCAGCTGGATGGAAACCTATTGTGGTGAAAAAGCGTCAAACATCTACGATGGTAATTACTTTCCAGAAGAGACATTAGAAGTATTGAAAGAATTTGCTGTGAGTATTAAAGGTCCATTAACCACACCAGTTGGTGGTGGTTTCCGTTCATTAAATGTGGCACTTCGTCAGCAATTAGATTTATTTGTTTGTCAACGTCCAGTTCGTTGGTTTGAAGGTGTACCAAGTCCAGTAAAAGAACCTGGTAAAACTGATATGGTTATCTTCCGTGAAAATTCAGAAGATATTTATTGTGGTATTGAATGGCAGTCAAATACTGATGATGTTAAAAAATTGATTGAATTTTTACAAAATGAAATGGGCGTTACTAAAATCCGTTTTCCAGAAGACTGTGGTATCGGTATTAAGCCAGTGTCTAAACAAGGTACTCAGCGTTTGGTACAAAAGGCGATTCAACACGCAATTGATAACGACTTGCCAAATGTAACCCTTGTACACAAAGGTAACATCATGAAGTTTACTGAAGGGGCGTTTAAAGATTGGGGCTATGAGCTGGCAGCTGAAAGCTTTGGTGCTAAATTGTTAGATGGTGGACCTTGGATGACAATGAAAAATCCAAAAACAGGCAATGAAATTATCATTAAAGATGTGATTGCTGATGCTTTCTTACAACAGATTTTGCTTCGTCCAGATGAATATTCTGTTATTGCAACGTTAAACTTAAATGGTGATTACATTTCTGATGCGTTAGCAGCACAAGTTGGCGGTATTGGTATTGCACCAGGGGCTAACAAGGCAGAAAAAGTGGCAGTTTATGAGGCAACCCACGGTACAGCACCTAAATATGCTGGTCAAGACAAAGTAAACCCAGGCTCATTAATTTTATCTGCAGAAATGATGCTACGTGACATGGGTTGGACAGAAGCGGCTGACCTAATTATCAAGGGCATTGAAGGTGCGATTGCTAAAAAGACAGTAACTTATGACTTTGAGCGTTTGATGGATAACGCGACTTTGCTAAGTTGCTCTGAATTTGGTGATGCGATGATTGCAGAAATGTAATTTGCTATTGCAAACAATTCAAACCCTCGCTGTTTTATAGTGAGGGTTTTTTATTTTAATGTTATAAATAGATCTGCTGGACGGAAGTTAGATAATGATCATTATGTTTTTGCTGGCTAAGAAAACGTATCAAGTTTGCATAGTTTGTTTAGTTTAGATAGTTAAAAAGTTGAAAGTCAGGTATCAATATGCCTAAAAAATAAACAAGCATTTGAGTCTTGCTTCCTTAATGTGGATAATATACTAAACCATTTAAATAATAATACATGACGACGCATTTAAATAATAACAAGATATTTGATAATACCACTGTACCAAGCAAATTAGTGTATTGGTTGACTGCTAATGGCTCATTGACAAGCCTATTAGAAAACAAGGCAGGGCAACCACTAAAAGTTGTGCCTACTTTTGAAGGGTTTAAACGGTTAAATCTAACGCAAAAAAAACAAATAGGCTTAACAGGACAGGCGTTAAATCGTCCTCTAATGGCATGGGTGCGTGAGGTATTATTATATGGTGACGATGCTACCCCTTGGCTTGCTGCACAAAGTATATTCCCTCAAACAAGCTTGCAGGGTAATGCAAAACGGCTTAAGCATCTAAAAAACACACCTATTGGCTATGTGTTATTTAAACGTCAGGCTAAATTGCCTAATGTGCGTACAATTACGAATACAGTTGATGGTTGGCAACGACAAACTTTATATAGTTGGTATGGTAGACAGCTATTGATATCAGAAACTTTTTTGCAAGCATTTGAAAATACCCTATAAAGCAAACGGTTCTTTTTTAATGAATAGAAATTTAAACTTTTTAAATAATTTGGTATAAAGCCATCAAAATCATATAAAAAATACAAGTGTTCATGTTAAACTTGTTTTAATTTTTTATTTAATTTAAATGAGTTATTTAAGGATGTTGTATGTTTAAAAATATTTCAATTCAGGATTTTGATCCAGAATTATTTAAAGCAATGGAAGCAGAATCATTACGCCAAGAAGAGCATATTGAACTTATTGCTTCAGAAAACTATTGCTCACAAGCAGTGATGGAAGCACAGGGGAGTGATTTAACAAACAAGTATGCCGAAGGTTATCCTGGCAAGCGTTACTATGGTGGTTGTGAGTATGTCGATGTGGTTGAACAATTAGCGATTGATCGTGCAAAAGAGCTATTTGGGGCAGAATATGCCAATGTACAACCACACTCTGGTAGTTCTGCAAACTCTGCGGTATATCTTGCTTTATTAGATGCAGGAGACACTGTTTTAGGTATGAGCTTAGACGCTGGTGGTCACTTAACGCATGGTTCACATGTTAACTTTTCTGGCATCAATTACAAAGCAGTGCAGTATGGGTTGGATACATCAACTGGCTTAATTGATTATGATCAGGTCGCTAAACTGGCTGCAGAACATAAACCGAAAATGATTCTAGCTGGCTTTTCGGCTTATTCTCAAGTGATTGATTGGGCAAAGTTCCGCGAAATTGCTGATAATGTGGGTGCCTATTTATTTGTAGATATGGCACACGTTGCAGGACTTGTTGCTGCTGGTATATATCCAAACCCAGTGCCATTTGCAGATGTAGTAACTACAACCACCCACAAAACTTTACGTGGTCCTCGTTCTGGTTTAATTTTATCACGTGATGAAGTGTTGGCTAAAAAGCTAAATTCTGCTGTGTTTCCTGGTAGCCAAGGTGGTCCTTTAATGCATGCAATTGCGGCTAAAGCAGTTTGTTTTAAAGAGGCATTAAGTGATGATTTTAAAGCTTACCAACAGCAAGTCGCTAAAAATGCTCAGGCAATGAGTGACGTAATTACACAACGAGGGTATGAAGTTGTATCTGGCGGCACAAAAAATCATTTAATGTTGATTAGCTTAATCAAGCAACAAGTAACAGGCAAAGAGGCTGATAAATGGTTGGGCGATGCATTTATTACTGTTAATAAAAACTCAGTACCAAATGATCCTAAATCGCCTTTTGTTACTTCAGGCATTCGCATTGGTACGCCAGCAGTAACAACTCGTGGTTTTAAAGAAGCACAAGTTATTGAGCTTGCTGGTTGGATTTGTGATGTCATTGATAGTAAAGGTGATGAAGCAGTGATAACTGCCACGCGTGAAAAAGTTAAGGCTTTGTGTGCTAACTTTCCTGTTTATGAAAAAAATCAATAAACTTATCAACCAATAAATTTTATATAAATTTAGAAACCAGCTTATCTCTTAATAGAGATAGGTTGGTTTTTTAATGGTGATGTTGTGACAAAAGGATTAGAAAGCCACAAAATTGTTATGAATGTAAAAAGTAAAATTTTTTAATTATACAGATTTAATTATTAAAAGATAGTTTTATTTACATAAACTTACAAATAAAACAACGGTCTGATTTGCATTGATAAAAAAAATATGAGAAATTGAAACTGTGCCATCAGGATATTGGCATAAGAAAGTTAAATATGAGAGCTAAATATTGGACTTAAATATAATGTAAACTTTTTTTAAAGGAGTTTGCCGATGTTAAAGCTCTTACCTAAATGCAACATTTTATACACGGAGTAGCCTTATGAATATTTCAATTAGTGGTCACCATGTTTCTATCACAAATGGTATGAGAGCAGCAGTGATGGATAAACTAAGTCGAGTTGAACGTCGATTTGATCAGATTCAAAGTATTAAGGTAATCCTGTCTTTAGATAATCACCATAGTGAAACCAGTCATTCAGGGCACCAAAACCATAAAGCAGAAGCAATTATGCGCGTAGCAGGGCATGAAATGTTTGTAAGTGTATCGCAAGATGATATGTATCAAGCAATTAATGAAATGGCTGATAAACTAGATAGGCAAGCACGCAAATATAAAACCAAATTAGATAGAAAAAGCCGTGCAAGTAAGCGTTTACGTTTAAAGAGCTACCGTATGGATGATTACGCAGCCGCGGTATAGACAACATTGCACGTTTGATTTGAATTAACAAAACCGATAGTTGAACGACTGTCGGTTTATATTTTAACTGTTATTTTAACTTTTTTTAAATGCGATAATTGCTAAGCAAACCCAACCAGCAATCATAAATAAACCACCAATTGGTGTTATTGCCCCAAGCCAACGAGGAGCACCCAATGCCATTAAATACAAACTGCCTGCAAATAAAATAACCCCAACTTGTATTAGCCAAGCAGGTAGCTGGTTAAATCCAAAATACTTTACTAATACACCTATTAGCAATAAACCAAGGGCATGGAAAAAGAAATAAAGCGTACCTGTTTGCCACCAAGTTAATTGTTCAGGGCTTGCCATGGATTTTAGACCGTGGGCACCAAATGCACCTAAGGCAACGGCACTGGCTAAGTTTAAGGCGGCTATTGCTATCCAGTTCATGGTTTTTCTCGCATATAATTTAACTAATAGTCATCGCTAATAATGCCATCCACGGTCATGGCTTCTTTTATTTTTTCCATTGCATTTTTTTCAATTTGGCGTACCCGTTCGGCAGAAATATCATAAACGGCAGCAAGCTCATGTAATGTGGATTTTTGTTCAGATAACCATCGTTGTTGTACAATGTCACGAGAGCGTTCATCTAACGTACCCATTGCGGCAACTAGGGCATTATTGTTGTTTTCTTCCCAGTCCGCTTCTTCAACCAGTTCGGCAGGATCGGCATCTTCGTCTTCTAAAAACATTTGAGGGGCGTATCGTTCGTCCTCATCGTCAGTGGCTTGAGTTTCAAACGAGGCATCGTATGAGGTTAGACGAGACTCCATTTCCAAAACTTGTTTACGAGTAACGCCCAAATCTTCTGCAATAGCGTCAGCCTCTTCTAATGTGAGTTGGTTGTTAGTTTTTTTAAGGCTACGCAAGTTAAAAAACAGTTTGCGGTGTGCTTTGGTGGTGGCAACTTTAACAATGCGCCAGTTGCGGATAACAAACTCATGAATCTCTGCTTTTATCCAATGTACGGCAAACGATACCAAACGCACGCCTTTGTTTGGGTCAAAGCGTTTTACTGCTTTCATTAAACCAAGATTACCTTCCTGAATTAAATCAGCTTGTGGTAAACCATAGCCAGAGTAACTACGAGCAATGTGGATAACAAAACGTAAATGAGACATGACCAGCAAACGAGCAGCTTCTACGTCGCCATCGTTGTAATAGCGCACGGCGAGTTCTTTTTCTTGCTCTGGTGTTAAAATTGGGATTTGATGGACTGTATTTATGTAAGCCCCAAGGTTTACGCCTGGAGCACTTAAATGCACCGGTATGGCAGGAACAAGCTCTTTAGTTGGCTTATTTGCCAAGTTTTGTGCAGTCGCTGTTGCTTTGTTTTGTTCGGTAGCCATGAAAGAACCCTAATAAAAAATAGTTAATGTTATTTATTATAATGCTAATTTGATAAATTTGTAGTCTTGTGTTGTAAAAGATTGTCTTTTATAAAAATAAACGAGTAACAATTATTGAGCAGTTTGTATTATGTTTTTATTAAAAAATGATAGACATTGTTGCCTTGCCAATTTAACAAATTTAGTTTTTTCTGCTTAGCAAAAGCAACTATGTCATGCATTGAGTTTGAGTCGGTTGCGACCATGTATAAATAAGCACCAGTACGTAGGTCTTGCAGCTTAATTTTGGTTTTTAGTAAAGGTTGTGGGCAGGCAAGATTCCGCCCATCAACAAAAATATCAATAGATATACTGGCATCATCTACAAGTTCAATATTACAGGTTTGCAATAACTTGCTGACTGTTTTTGTTTGAGAGGCATCTGCAAGTTTAAGGCTAACAAAAGCAGGGCAAGAAACAGCAGTAGAATTTGACTGAGTTGAATGATTGGTTTGTTGCATTTTTTATCAACTTTTAGGTTATCACTGGTTAATGGTTTTATCCCTGCAATGCTTTTTTAACTAAACTAGAGATGATAGCAGGGTCTGCACGTCCTGCTGTTTTGGTTTTTAATGCACCCATTACTTTACCCATATCTTGCATAGAGCTGGCACCTTGTTCGGCAATTTCTGCTTGTACTAACGCAGCAACTTCTTCTTCAGTCATTTGTGTTGGCATGAATGTTTGAATGACTTCAAGTTCAAATTGTTCTTTTGCTGCCAAATCATCACGCCCGTTATCGCTAAAAACAGTTAATGATTCTTGGCGTTGTTTAATCTGTTTTTGTAAAACATCTATTACGAGGGCATCATTTAATTCTATTTTTTTATCCACTTCAATCTGTTTAATGGCGGCTTGTACACCACGTAAAACCTTTACTTTATCCATTTCACGTGCTTTCATGGCTGTTTTGAGGCTATTTGCTAGGGTTGTTTTAATTGTGCTCATGTTTTTTCCTTATTTTTTTACTAACAAGTTTTGTTAAATTTTAGCATAAAAAAGCGTCGCTGTTCGGTTATGACAGCGACGCTTTACCAATTAGCGAGTTAATTGGATATATCTATTAGTACTTACGAACAGTACGGATTGATTCGCGTTGTACTTTCTTTTTGTAGCGTTTTACTGCGGCTGCTTTTTTACGCTTACGCTCTTGAGTTGGCTTTTCGTAAAACTCACGCTTGCGTACATCTGCTAAAATACCAGCTTTTTCGCAAGAGCGTTTAAAACGTCGGATTGCTACGTCAACTGGTTCATTTTCTTTAACCTTAACTGAAGGCATATTTGCTCCTTAATAAGCATTTTGAGACTTTGGTTGCATTAGTTTGGCTGTTATTTTATTTGCCTTTAGCCAAAACGGTCATCGACCTTGTCTCATGTTTTGGCATCAGCTCAAACTAGGATAATTAAGTTTAAAAACTTTAATAAAAAGTTTTTAAATTTAGGATAAACACTAAAAGTGAAATTTGAACGCAAAATTATACATAAGTTTAAAGCCTTACACAAGGATTTATTTAAATTAATTATTTAAAAATAATGGGTTAAGTTATATACACTGACGCAAAAACCAAACAAATAAAAAGGGATTAATAATATGATTTTGCTTTTTTGAGTGCAGAGTCAACGGGTTGCATTGTATAATAGGCAAATGTTTTCCATATTACAAAATAGGTAACAAAAACAAGCATGAAAGTATTGGGCTTAGAGACATCTTGTGATGAAACAGGGTTGGCAATATTTGATAGTGAGCAAGTATCTGACGGACAAAACAGTACTAATGGTTTAGTGGGGCAGGTGATTTACTCACAGGTAGAACTGCATGCTACTTATGGGGGTGTTGTACCAGAGCTTGCTAGTCGTGATCATATCCGCAAACTTGTGCCGTTGCTTAATGAGTTATTAACACAATGTAACCTAACCAAGCAAGATATTGATGCCATCGCCTTTACTAAAGGACCAGGGCTGGTTGGTGCATTGATGACAGGTGCTTTGTTTGGGCGTACGCTTGGATATGCGTTAGGCGTTCCGACCATTGGTGTGCATCACATGGAAGGGCATTTACTGGCACCACTAATGGGGGCAAATTCACCAAAATTTCCTTTTGTTTGTTTATTAGTTTCTGGTGGGCATACACAACTTGTTGCAACACACGGTATTGGGCAGTATGAGCTTTTAGGAGAGTCGATTGATGATGCCGCAGGAGAATGTTTTGATAAAGCGGCAAAAATGCTAAAACTGCCATATCCAGGAGGACCAAACATAGCGAAACTTGCCAAAGATGGTAACGCAAATGCTTATGCTTTACCACGCCCAATGTTGCATAAAGGGTTGGACTTTTCATTTAGTGGGATGAAAACGGCGATTCATAATTTAATTAAAGATACCGATGGGTCAGATTATGACCATAAAGTGAGAGCCGACATAGCGGCAAGCTTTCAGCATGCCGTGGTAGACACCTTGGTTAAAAAGTGTGTAAAAGCATTACAGCAAGTAAAAATGAATCGACTCGTTATAGCAGGGGGGGTGAGTGCCAATTTGCATTTACGAGAGCAGCTCGCATTAGCGTTAGCAAACATAAATGCCAGTGTACATTATGCACCGCCAGAGTTGTGTACAGATAATGGAGCAATGATTGCATTTGCAGGTTATCAACGTTTACGGGCAGGACAAAGTGAGGGCTTGTCTGTAAGTTGTGTACCGAGATGGGATATGACACAGTTACCACCATTAGAGCCATCACCATTCAAAGGAATATGAATATGCAATGGATAGCAATTGGTTTTGGTGCCGCACTTGGTGCATGCTTGCGAGCATGGCTTGGGCGGTTTAATATACATTTTGGCAATGTAACGGGCTTTGGTTGGTTACCGCATTGGTTTCCACTTGGTACGTTGTTTGCTAATGTATTGGGTGGTTTGCTGATAGGTATGGCAATCGTGGTTTTTAACCATTGGGCAGATAGCATACACCCACATATTAAAATGATGCTGATAACTGGTTTTTTGGGGGGGTTAACCACATTTAGCACCTTTAATGCCGAAGTGTTTGGCTTGTTAAATGACGGTAAAATGATTTTTGGGTTAACCTTGGCAGGTACGCATTTTGTGTTAACTTTACTGGCAACCGCAATTGGCTTTTATTTTATGAAGGCTGTTTTATAAGTATGCTTTATCTTTGAGCTAATAAAAAAGCTCATTTTAAAAATGAGCTTTTTTATTGTGGTTAAAGGCTTGATTACTTTTCTTGATAAGAAAGTTTAATAGCTGCGACAAAACCATCGTTATCTTCAAAGTTACCTACTAACTCCTTACTAGGTAATTCTGCTTCTGCATCGCCAAACCATAGGTACTTACCGCCTGCAGATACTGCCCAGTTATCGGTAATATTGTATTTAGCACCTAACCCTGCACTATAGTAACCTTCAACAGGGCCAAGTGACGATGTTGGATTACCAGCACCGCTGTCCCAACCAATACCGCCAGATACGGCAAGCTTGTCATTTAAACGTTTTGCTAAGCCAAGGTCAACTTTCCATTGGTCGTCAGAGTAGCTGGCAATTGGTAAGCCTTTATCATCTTTAGTTTGAAGCTTTGTTAAAGCGTTATATTTTGGTGGGGTGATGGTAAAATCACTCCAAGGTACATAACGTACATTAGCCGTTAACAAGGTTGTTTTGTTAAGCCCAGTTTGGAAATCGACGTCAATAGATTCTGGTGTTGTGATATCAATTTTACTGTTATCATCTTTATATTTTAGATTACCAGCAGCAACCTGTATATCGCCAACTGGTACAATTTCATCAATGCTAGCAGCATGATCAATTTCTGAGCGGTAAGTTAATGCAGCTTTTAATGCGATTTCTGGCTTGTAATAAGCAACACCGGCTAGCCAGCCTAAATCTGTATCTGGAGAGATGTGTGCATCATAACCAGTAGAGCCACCATATGCAATGCCTCTTAGGCTAATATCACCATGCGTACGTTGTAGTACAGGACCACCATACACTTGGAAGTTATTATTCTCCCCAAATTTATAGCCAACAATACCAGTTAGGCTATTTGTACGAACCTCTACATTAGTAGCCTCGCCTTGCTTACTGGCAGAGACTTTGGCAACGCCAATAGCGTTTGCTAGTTTTTTACTAGTTGCAGGATCCAATGTACCACTAGCAATTAGTTTTTTGGCTTGATCGATTGTCAATCCATCAGGGTAACCAAATTTTTCAGTGGTTTTTTTAGTTAACTTCTGCATTGATGTATTTGCATCAGTTGCGACAAAGTTGTTATCGCCAGAGTACTTAACCGCCGCACCCCAAGGCTCATCATATAAAACCCCAACACTCCATTTATCATTGATATCATCTTTTACACCAAAACGGAAAAAGTCATAGGTTTCAATAATGCTGTCAACTTTGTTGCCTTCAATATTTGTTTCTTTATCAGAAACCACAGCATTATCATAGCCGCTTACGCTACCATCAATATAGGTGTAAACAGCCTCGGCATATAAGCCATCTTGAAAAAATGCAGTGGTGTTTTGCCCAGAACGGTCAAGACCCGCAGAAAAAGCGGTAGTGGTGGCTAACGTTGCACCGATAGCAAGGGTTAAACGAGATAGATTAAGGATATTCACAATGTTTCCTCCATGATTACATTAAACAATAGTTAAATTAAAGTGTTAATTAGAACTTAGTAGTTAATTTAATTGAGAATAAAACCGCTGTCAACTAAAATAAACAGTACATTTGTACACATTTTGCTAAGAATGGCAACAGTTTAAGCAGGGTTGTTGCAATATATGACAACAACAGCATTTGATTTTTGGTTATTAGCCAGAATAGTAAACCCTATATAATGAAAGGGATTGTCGTATTTAAACAATATTAAAAATAAAATGAGGTTTTTTTTAAAATTGCATTTTATAAGTGGTGTTTTTTTTGTAACTAAATTTAACTTATTAATATAGGCGTAAACTTAAAATTGACACAAGCCCATTTTTGTTGAAATTTAGGCAATAGCTCACTTGTAGTCGTATTATCTAGACTTAGATTATTTAGGGTTATTTGTAAACAACAATGATACAATGCAGACGTACTTATTATTGTTAAGTATAACGACAAGCCTAGTAGGCTTAAATTTTGTTACTCCATCAGTGAGACCTACAAAAACATTTGGAGTTTGAGTGGATATACAGTTGTCGATAGAGGTGGTGTTAATGTTGATTGCTGTAGCTGGCATGGCAGGTTTTATTGATGCAATTGCCGGTGGCGGTGGTTTATTGACCATACCAGCATTGCTTTTAGCAAATGTTCCCCCTGTTTTGGCACTTGGTACAAACAAAGTGCAAGCATGTTCGGGTGCGTTGGCAGCATCAATAACCATGATAAAAAAAGGTGTTGTAAGACCAAGTATAATGAAGCCTGCCATTATTGGTGCGTTTTTAGGTTCGGCAATGGGTACAGTTCTTGTACAATTATCACCATCTGACTTGTTAGCAAAACTGATTCCCGTTTTGATTGCTGCCATTGGTATTTATACTTTATTTGCACCAAACCTTGGTGAGGTAGAAGCTGCACCAAAAGTATCAGAAAGCACTTGGCAAAAGTGGATTGTACCAATGATTGGTTTTTATGATGGTTATGTTGGTCCAGGTACAGGTATGTTTTTTGCTTTGGGTAATGTAACCTTGCGTGGGCGTGAAATTATTGCAGCAACAGGTACAGCAAAAATCCTTAATTTTGCCACCAACTTTGCTTCTGTCATCTTTTTTGTGTTTGGTGGTAATGTTTTGTGGGGGGTTGGGCTTGCGATGCTTGTTGGGCAAATGACAGGGGCTTATTTTGGCTCACACATGGTAGTAAAAGGGGGCAGTAAAATTATCCGTCCTGTCATTGTGCTGGTTTGTTTGGCAATGCTTGCCAAATATGTATTTGGTTAAAAAGTATGTATTTGGTTAATAAAACGTTAGTTAGTCTCTATTTTCCAATGACCATCCAACTTTTTTAGCCGATATATCGAGGTTTCTGGTTCTTCTACATTATAAAGTTTAATAATGCCTTGTATTTCTGCTTCGGTTTTATCGTCATTGTATTTTACTTGTTGAATGGTAATGGTATCCACTGTTTTTTGGAAAGCAGGTTGGGTGTTTTTCAACTGTTTGGCAAGGTCGGGCTCGTTGCCTACGTTAAAGTATTGAACCGCATCTTTTGCATTGCCAAAATAAAGTGTGTCTAATGCCATGCGCAAGGTTGCCTCTGCAGTCCCTGCAACAATATTATCATTTGTGATTACCGACTCTTTTGTAATGTTGTTTACTATATCTGATTTAACTTGCATGCTAGAAGATACACTCTGCCCAGCTATTAAAGGGGGTGTTTTTTGTACTTTAACTTTTACAGTGTCATTTTCTTTTTTCTCGGGCATCATCTCGCCAGTTTTATTGCAACCAGTCATGGTAATGATGCTGGCAAAGCCAATGCCTAGGACAAGTGTTTTAATTATCATGTTTTGTCTCAATCGTTTAAATATATTTAAAAATATAATGTTATTGCCATACTAATTTAACAGTATAGAGGCAATTATAGCAATAATTTAATGTAAAACTGTTACAACTTCTATCATAAATGTGTTTAGTTAACAGTCATCGTTTTAAGTATTTTGTAATTTAACCATGCTTTAGTTGATGTGGGCGGAATCCTGTTGCCAACAGCACAATAGCATAAACGGCTGCACCAGCAATACAAAGCCCAATGGTGGCAACAATACGCATGATTTGGTCGCTATGAGTAGTGCCGCCAACAGGGAAGTAACCCAGTAGTAGATATAAGGCAGCAACCATAGCAGTAGTGGCAATAATAAATTGAGCAAATAGTTTTTGCCAGTGTTTACCAAAACGAAAAATGTTGCGTTTGTGTAGTAAAAAATACAAAAGTCCAGCATTTACAAAACTTGCACTGGTTGTTGCTAAGGCAAGCCCACCGTGTAATGGCAGTTTTAAAACGTAGTAAAACAAAGCAACAAAAACAACACTAAACACAATGTTAGCAATCACCGAAATTATACCAACTTTAACAGGTGTTTTGGTATCTTGCCTTGCAAAAAATGCAGGGGCAAAGATTTTAATGAGCATAAAACCTAAGATGCCACCAGACAAACAACGCAATGCAAACCCTGCCATTTTTGTGTCTTCTAGGGTAAACTCACCACGCATAAAGAGTGCTTGAATAAATACATCGGCAAGTACAAACATGGCACTGGCAGCAGGCAAACCAACTAAAAATATTAAGCGTGCTGCCCAGTCTAGGGTTTTAATAAAGTTATCGCCATTTTTTTGTACCTCACTTTTTGATAAACTTGGCAAAATGACTGTGCCAATGGCAATACCAATCAAACCAAGTGGTAATTCACTTAAACGCTCGGCAGCATACATCCAAGATACAGAGCCATCAATCATCTCACTGGCAAAGCGGGCGTTAATTAATAGGTTTATTTGAGTAACCGACACCCCAAAAATTGCGGGTAACATCAGCTTTAAAATACGTTGTACGCCCTCATGTTTAAAGTCTATTTTAGGCAATACCAAAAGACGTTGTTGCCAAAGTTGAGGTAGTTGAATAAGCAGCTGTAATAAGCCAGAAATTGCGACCGCATAACCTAATGCCATAATCGGTTTTGCCATCATTGGTGCAATAATTAATGCCGCACCAATCATACATAGGTTGAGTAAAACAGGTGCAAAAGCAGGGGCAGCAAACTTGCCATAGCTTTGTAAAATGCTACCTGCAAAAGCAGTCATAGAGATAAAAAATAAATAAGGAAAGGTAAGACGCAATAAATCGGTAGCAGTATTAAATTTTACTGGCTCATCCGTAAAACCCCCACCAAAAATCCCCATTACTTGTGGTGCGAGGATGATGACCACTACGGTGAGTATAAATAAAATAAGACTCAATACGCCAGAAGTTCGGCTAATGAGAATTTGTACTTCTTTTATGCTGTATTTTTCTTTATATTCACTGAGTACAGGGACAAATGCTTGGCTAAAAGCACCTTCGGCAAATAATCGGCGTAAAAAGTTTGGGATTTTAAATGCCATCACAAAGGCATCCATCAATCCGCCAGCACCAAACACCCCTAGCAAGACAACATCTCGCACTAATCCTAAAATACGCGAAAGCATCGTCATAGAACTAACAATCATTGTAGAGCGAAATAAACGACTTTTTGCCATTGTGGTATTGCCTAAGTTTATGTATTTAAGGTAGGCGAATTATAGCACTTTGTTGGCTTTTGTGGGGGAGTCAAATGTGGATGGCGTGTGAATAAACAATGAATATAAACGTACGTTTTAAATGGTTTTAACGATATTTTAATGATGCGATAAAATCAGCAAACAAAAACAAAAGTTTTTAGTGTACACCATAAGTTGGCTAATTTGAGCATGCTAAATCGCTGACCATTTGTCTAAGTTTAACCCAATCAAAATGTTCACCTGGGTCGGTTTTACGCACGGGAGCTATGTCACTATGCCCCGTTAAATGATTTTTGGTGGCAGGGTAAGCTTGGTAAATTGCCACAATGGTTTGTGCTAATGCGTGGTATTGTGTTTCTGTAAATCCCTGAAAATCAGAGCCTTCCATCTCAATACCAATGCTAAAGTCATTGACTGCTTCACGCCCTAAATAGCTTGATTGCCCTGCATGCCAAGCTCTATCTGCAAAGTTGACAAATTGGGTAATTTTGCCATTTCGTTCAATAAACAAGTGGGCAGATACTTCAATATTTTTAATGGTTTGAAAATAGGGGTGTGCTTCCCAATCTAAACAGTTGGTAAAAAGGGCTTTTACATAATGTAAACCATTTTTATCTGTTTGCTCAAATTCATTTGGTGGCAAGCTGATGTTGTGGATAACAATGGTGTCAATTGCTATATTGTTAGGACGATGATTATAATTTGGTGATGCCAGCCAGTTAGCAGAGTTTAAGCGACCATCTGTAATTGTTGAGGTGTCTATTTTCATAATTTTTATGGAGATATTTGTTATGGAGATAAAATTCGCCATTTACTGTTGTGAATTATAGAGTAGGGCAGATAGAGCGGTTATGCAAGTTTTGTTTATAAAATGTACTTTAACCTCATTTATGTTTTGCAAACTGATATGATATATCTTAGTGAATGGGATAAAAGCTCAATAGGTGTAAGACGATGACAATGCTCCATAATAATACGGGGTTTTTTAAAATAAAAAAGATTGCTAATCAACTGTCAATTAATAGTATATTTAAAAAACCACTGGTTGTATCAGCAATATTGATGGCATGCCAGCCATTATATGCAGAAGAGGCTCGGCTTGAGCAAGCTGGGCAAATTGACCAAGCAGAAATACTTGAACTGTTGGTTGAGTCAGAGCTGGCGTATCATCCAAGTTGGTTGCGATTATTGCACTATCCTGACTATGATTGCAGTCGTGAGATAGCAACTGTAAGCCGGGTTAACAAAGCAGAGTTTTTTGTGAGTGCAGATGGGCAACATGACCCACAAGCAGAACTAGAAGCAATGGTAAAAAGCTTGTTGTCAAAAACAGATGTATTAAAAGGGGAAGATTCGGTACAATGCCGTTTTCCTGCGCGTACGCACTGGTTACGGCAGCAGCTTGGTTTAATATTACCTGTTGCAAGTTGCAGCCGTTATGATGCGTGGTTTAAAAAATATCGACCACAGCAATTGTCGGTGATGTTTGCACAAGAATATCCAGATAGTATGAATTCTGCTTTTGCACATACTTTATTGCGTATTGACACCCGCAAAAATCCGCAAGCAAATAATTTTAAAAATGCCTATGCATTAAATTATACGGTTGATGGTAATTTAGAAGATAGCATGCCTGCTTATGCTTTTAAAGCTATGACGGGCAAATACGCGGGGTTAATGACGGTTGAGCCATATTTACCAAAATTAGAAGGCTATTTAGCAAAAGACAACCGAGATGTGTGGATATATCCACTTAAATTAACCAAAGCAGAGTCAGAACAAATTATCCGCCATGTGTGGGAGGTAAAAGATGTTGGTTTACCTTACTATTTTTTAACAGATAATTGTGCGTCAGAAATCTTACGTTTTATTGATGTGGTAAGACCCGCAGAACATTTGTATGAAGCTTTTAGCAAGTTTGTTGTACCAAATGAAGTGATACGTTTGTTAGATGAAAAGGGTTTGTTGGCACAAGGTCAGTTTTTACCTGCGGTGGCAAGTCAAAAGCAAGCAAAGTTAAATGGTTTTGTCGCACAACAAGACGCTCAAACCAGCCCAACTCAAGGTGCAAAATTGCAACGAGCAAATATTGCATTGGGACAAGCAGGCAAGCAAAATTATGCCGAAGTCGGTGTAAGAGTTAGCTATCATGATTTGTTAGACCGAGAGATTGGCTATCGTCAAAATTTAGACATGGATACACTTAACTTGAAAATAAGAGCGTATGATGTTGATGAGAAACTGGGTGATGCCAATAAAGTACAATTGCAAGAGCTAACCATATTACGTGCCCGTTCTTATCACCCAATTAATACAGCGAGAGATGGTAGCAGTTGGGGGGTCGATTTTGGATTAAAACAAGTCAATGATGCCTCTGAAGATTTTAGTAAAAGACATACCAATGCCTACTTAGACAACAATGAGAAACGCCAGCAGCATTTAGTTGCTAATTTAGGGTTAGAAAAGGGCGTATCTGTCGCTTTTGGTAAAGTAAATAGTCAATATGAACTACCACAACAACTTTGTTATGCCTTTGGTGCTGGCAACGTGCAAGTTGGTAAAGGATTAACCAATGGATTCCGCTTAGGGGCGGCTGCAAACCTTGGTTGTGTGTATCGAATAGGTGATAAATTAAGAGCCACTGCTGAAATTAATGTGCCATACTGGTATCATACAGATACAAGCCTTACAAAGCATAAGCAAGGCTATTGGCAACCCACAGCAAGTATTGGTATGCAATATGACATGGCGACCAACCATAGTTTCAGAGCAGCGGCAGATTATGAATTTAGTGATAGGGTAGCAGCCGATACAGATATGAAGATTAGCTATAACTGGTATTTTTAAACGATGCAAAATTTTAAAAACAATTACCTCATTATTGGTCAAGGAGCCATTGGCAGGCAGGTGAGTCATAAGTTGGCAGAGCTTGGTTGTCAGGTGAGCGGTATGGCACGAGGGGCAAAAGCAGATTATCATTTGCCTGAAAATATAGAGTTTATACAAGCAGATGCTAGCAAAATAACAGCGAATAAAATAAGAGATTTTAACCGTATTGCTATTATTATTACCCCAACATATTATACAGAATATGGCTATCGAAGTAGCTACTTAGCAGTTGCTCAAAATTTTGCCAAATTAAAAGAGGACTTACCCAACCTTGAGCGTTTGGTTTTTATTTCTTCTACAGGGGTGTATGGGCAAAACAGTGGTGAATGGATAGATGAACACACTCGCCCACACCCACCAGTACGTATGCTTTCAAAAATTATTTTGCAAGCAGAACAAGTTTTAAATGAGGCATTTGATCATAAATGTGTAATCATTAGACCAAGTGGTATTTATGGTAGTACTCGTTTAATGCGTGTTAATAAAGCAAAAGAAGCGAATAAAAAACCGATGCCTGCTAACGCATGGACAAATCGGATTATGGATACTGATTTGTCTAATATTATTGGCAATGTGTTAATAATGGATGCACCAAAACAGTTATATATTGCGACAGATTTTAGTCCTGTTACTTCTTATGAGCTAACAAAGTGGCTATCAAAAAAACTTGATGCAGAGCTGCCAATTGTGCAAGATTTATTACCAACAAGTGGTAAACGGCTTAAATCAAATATTCCACAGGAATGGATAAAGTTTAAGACTTGGCAACAAGGTTACCAACATATCTTAAAACAAATATCTAACCCCTTAAATTAATGCACTTTTTATTTTGCTATAATTAAGTTAACAACATAGAAAATTTAATAAATTGAGAACATTTTATGAAAGACGATATACCGTCAGATTCAAATGAAAAATCAACTAAAAAAAAGCATGGTACGGTAACAATTACGCTTAGAAGAAATCAAAATAATAGCGTGGATCAACCACGTATTGTTGTGGATGCTCAAAAAGTAGCAGATGAAACGGTAGAAAGTAAAAAAGGATTATCAGAAAAAAGAAAAACTACACAAGCAGGCGTTAAAACAAAGTCGTTAACGCAATTAAAAGAACAAACAGATCAGTCTTGCAAACCATTATCAGTCATCATCCATGCAAATTATGACAAAAACAAACCTCCGATAGACCCTGCAAGAAGCATGGATGACATCCCTGAACCAGCCAGGCGGTATGGTCAACAAATTGATAAAATTTATCAAAACAAGCCAACAAACTCACAAAAAGCAACAGTCGCTAATCTTTCTAAATGGCAATTGATTGAGTCTTCAGAGCTGGCAGATCATATAGGCTTGTTGCAAGCAGGTGGTTTATTATCCTTGCCAAAGAATTTTTATATTAATCATAGCAAGCAATCGTTATTAGATGACTTAACAAATATGAAAATGGTTGATATGTCGGATATTCATAACGTAATGATGGCTAACCCAAATTTAACAAGAATGGGCATTGCTAATGTAAATGAACGGCAAGATTCTCAACCAAATATCGATGATATCCAAAGTAAAGATTATGCACCCGATTGGGAACTTATTTTATATCCAGAGCGGTTTGAAGAGACACTAGGGTCGTTAAGTACAGATATTATGGCGTGTAGTATGGCGGTGCATATACTAAAGCAGTGCCCAACACGTAAAAGTATTAATAAAAAAATAACAGTGACACAGGTGTGTGATTTTATGAGAAGTTATTTGTTGTCTCAATGCAAAATCATGCCAAGCTTTAGACAAAAACTACGTCATACCCCTGTTTATGTTGGGCATGTACTTTTTGCAGCCTATTATTTAGGCTGGCAAGTAGAACAAGGCGATGATGAACAATTTTATTTAAATATATCTACCCGTTGTGGACTTTTTTCTCGTTATCCAAGATTATCTGACTACTACATCAATGGCTGGCGGTAATCATATGATAATTTTTTAGAGTTAGAGTTAACTCTAAATACAGTCCTTAATTGTTATAGAATTTATGGTTGATTTTTACTTGTTAACATAAGGGGGTATTAATATGTTAGTTTTGCTGCAAGGGCAAACAAACTAAAAACCTTGTGTGCCCTTGCCAAGTATCGGCAATAATCGAGCCATTGTGTGCTTCTACAATTTGTGCCACTAATGACAAACCAAGACCTGAACCTTTCTTTTCTTGTTGTAAACGCACAAATGGGCTAAAGATGTCTTCTCTTTTTTCTTCAGATATGCCATGACCTTGATCAACGACAGCAATGACTGCATAACGCATATTTAAAGCAGCCTTTTCAATTTTACGCAGCTGTCGCTTGTTTTTACGTTTATTGATTTTTTTCTCGTTTGTTGTTTGAGGTGGTTGAATCTGCTCGACCATGGTAGCGATGTTGGCATTGGCTTTTAAAATTTGTTGGGGTATTTCTTCGGCTTGTTTAGGAGAAGTTGCCCCATATACATATACTTGAATGGGTGGAGTGCCATGAATCATGGCATTGTTTAACAAATTACGGATTAAGTGAGTCAATAGCTTAGGTTGCCCCAAAATGGTAAGATGCTCACCAAATAAACTAGCGTCTGGATAGTGTTGCGACTCTTGCTGAATGAGATTATATAAATCAAATTTTTCTATTTGTTGTAAGGCGTGTCCAGCATCTAACCTGCTCACTAATAATATGCTTTCAACCAAATCGTTTAACCCTGTTAAATCGCGGTTAATTGCTGTGGCTCGCTTATCAAATATGGCTTTGCTTTTATCATCAAGCTGTTTGGTGAGCATGTCCATCATTTCTATTTGTAATCTAATTCTAGTGATGGGTGTACGAATCTCATGAGAAGCATGGGCAAGTAGTAAATTGTTGGCGTTTACGAGTTTTTCAATTTTCTTAGCAGATTGGTTAAATCCTTTTGCGAGGGTAGCAATTTCATCTCTACCATTAACAGGCACACGCACACTTAAATCGCCTTCGCCCAATTGTGCCATATATTGACTCATACGATTTAATCGCCAAGTCATGGAATAAGCTAAAAACCATAAGGCGATGGACATAATCAGTAATAATAAAAGTGTGCCCGTAAAAATATTTAAAATGGTGTTGTTTTTTGGTTGTGTGCGAGATTCAAATAACAGGGTATAACCAGTTTGGTTGTTGTAAACTTGAACTTGCTCTGTTGGTGGTAAGCCAGCTAAAGTAGGGAAAGTACGGGCAAACCAAGAAGGCGGAGTCGGGCGTATTTTGGGGAGATCACTGCCTTCGGTTTGTACAATGAGGTGGTCATTCGTATCGTATATTGCCATTTTGGCATCGAGGGTACTGTCATAATTATCAATCCCTTTTTTTAAAAGTGCCAGCGTAAAACGTGAATCTAGTAGGCTTTCAGTTTGATTTAGGTCAATTAATAATGGAGTAAGTCTTTCAGATACTTGGTGTGCCAAAACTTTAGAGCGCATGCTGTGGTCGTTATCTTGAATGACCTGATTCATAAAAATCATGGCAGCAGCAAAAACAATCAATGCCAACATAACGCTGACAAAGATTTTGCTAAATAGTGAAGGAAAACGAAAAAACGACATGCGATAGTTTAAGCCTTATTTTACACTTGGTCTGTTGCAAATTGATAACCAATGCCACGTACGGTGATGATGCGTTTTGGTTGGCGAGGGTTTTCCTCAATTAACGCACGTAAACGCGAGATATGTACATCAATAGCACGGTCAATATTGTCTGAGCTATCATCATTTGGCATGGCATGCCATAATTGTTCTCGGCTTAACACTTTGCCTGCATGGGTTGCAAAGTAGTGTAGCAGTTGAAACTGGTGAGTGGTTAACCTAACAGGTTGCTCATCAATGAATACTTCATGACTGTCAGGGAGAATGTTTAAACGACCAAATGTTAAGCTTTCGGAGTTACTGTCATCTTGGTTTGGTTGTTCGTGCCTGCGTAAAACGGCACGTATACGGGCAAGTAGTTCACGTGGCTCAAATGGTTTTGGCATATAGTCATCTGCCCCCATTTCTAGCCCTAAAACTCTATCGGTTGTATCGCCTTTAGCAGTCAGCATAACAATCGGTACTTTGTTAATTGCTGAATTTTTACTGTTGCGAATGGTTTGGCAAACTTGCATGCCATCCATATCTGGTAGCATTAAATCCAATACAATCAAATTAATGTCTCTTTCTTTAGTGTCAAGAATGTTCAGACCATCTTTTGCTGTGCCAGCAGTAACGACATCATAGTAGTTCATTTTAAGATAATCACTAATCAATTCAGATAAATCTGGATCGTCTTCAATAATTAAAATTTGTTTGCTCATAGCTGAGTCCTTATGGTTGTCTAAAGTGCACAAAAAATATTTAAGATAAATAAATTAGGATATGAATGATTATAATGCCTAATTTATGGGAGCAGTAACAATATATAATTTGTTACAAATTAGGGTAAATGTAACACAAGTGATGCCTGTTTCTAAACACTTGTCGCAATTGTCACAGAGATGTTGATAGTTTTGCTGTGTCTATGATATATGAAGGGTTTTCCCTTCTGCATCTTTAGGTAAGTCTGCCAATATTACTAGGGTATCACTTGGTATGCCAGAAACTAAATACTGCTGGCTTTTTTTGTTAAAACGGATTACTTCAACTGACTGCCTTGCCAACAGTTTATCTTGATTAACAATCCAAACAAATGCTTTGATAGGTGCAGCAACATGAGCATCTGGTGATGAAAATACAGATAAGTCTGCATCGTGTATTGCCGATTTATCTACCAAAGTGCCAACATCTAGTTGTCCATAATTAAGCCTACCTGTGACCATTGCCCCTATTTTAGGTAAGTATTGGTTAGTGTTTTCAACCATTTGCACATGTACGGCTACTTTGTGTTGGTTTTTAAGTTCTACCACTTTTGATACTTGCCCAGTCAAACCTTTAACTTCTGGTGCATCATCTAATGCGAGGTTAACATGTTGCCCAATTATTAAACGGGGTTTGGTGTATGCTGGTAGTAATCCAATAAATTTGAGCATATTAACGGACTGAATATTTAAAACAGGGGAATTAATGGCTACTTCACTATTAGTTTGGTAGTAAATAGGGTTTATTTGCCCGTTAAAAGGTGCTTTATATTCAAAAACTTCCTCACTTTTGATCGTGGTAATTTGAGGGTTGTCTTCTTCAATATTTTGTATATTGTTTTGAATATCTTGTAGGTTGTCTCCAATTTTTTTAACAGTATTGTTGATATCAGTGCCAACTTGTTCGGCAAGATTTTTGTCTTTATGATTAGCATCAATTTCTGAGGTTGGTTTGGCAATATCTCGGCTTGTCAGTAAACTCGGTAAAATGGTGTAGGTAAAAAGAACATCCCCTTTTTTCACCAGCTGCCCTTTTTGACATAAAAGTGACTTTATTTTAATGTTTGAGTCAAACTTTATACTGGTTTGCTGGGTAGGGGATAATTGACCATACAAGTTAAGGCTGGGTTGATACTGCTCTGATTTAATAGATGCAATATGTTTTGGTGTTAAGGTTACGTGGGTATCGCCAATTAAAATAAGACCGTGATCATCATGTGATTCTATGACTGGTTCGTGCTTTTTACAACCGTTTAATGACAAACAGCAGGCAACCATAACACAGGCAACCAGCAATTTTTTACAATAGAGGTTTAAAAGTTTTGGGTGTACAGCAGTTGTTATTTTGGGTTTATTCATACTCATACTCATAGTCATTATAATAATATCACCACCATTTTACTTAAATTTTGCCATTGTGAGTACTTTTTTGTAATAATTAAGTCGTTAATTAATAGGAGGCGTTTTTATGGCGAACCAAAAATGGTCGGTGATGACTAGGATTATCCATTGGATTAGTGCCAGCTTATTGATTGCAACTTGGATATCAATTGAATATTTTGATAAAGTTGACCTGCATAAGTCACTTGGTGTTGTTGTGGTGTTGTTTGCGTTTATACGGATAATTAATCGTATTACTACGGCAGACCCTGTCAAATTAGATAACCCAAAATGGCAAAAAATCGCAGCAGAATCTACCCATAGCTTGTTATATTTGCTGTTGTTAGTAATGCCTATGTTAGGCATTTTACGAACAATGTATGCTGGGTATCCAATTAGTGTTTTTGCGATGTTTGAAATACCTGTATTTGTAACACCAAATAGAGAGATTGCTCAAGTGCTACACAAATGGCATACAAGTATTGTTTGGATGTTATTGCTGATATTAACGGCAATCCATGTTTGTGGTGCATTGTATAACCAATTGATATTAAAAAATAATGTTATGAATAGAATTAAATAAGCAAGTTATGAAAAATGACTGTAAACTTAAAAGTAAATGGCAAACAAAAGTAAATAAAAAAGGCAGGTAATTTGATACCTGCCTTCTGATATTACAGAATAATAAAATTAGCGCTGGTCTGGTAAATTGATGTTCATTTCTAGCATGTCATAGTTGTCTTCATGACGATGGTTGATATTGACATCATTCATTTGTACACCATTAACATATTTATTAACAACATCTAAGATTTCACGCTTCATTTTTTCAATACGGTCAGCAGTTAAGCGATTATTTAAACGGTCATCGCTTGCTACGATAACTTTTAAACGTTCTGTTGCTGTGTTAGCACTGCCAGTGGTTTGTGAGTTACCACCAAATAGTTTACTCCAAAATCCCGCCATTCCTAACCTCCAAACATACGTTGTAGCCAGCCTTTCTTCTTCACCTCTATATGACGAAGTGGGCGTTCTTCCCCTAAAAAGCGAGCAACGATATCATCGTAGCATTGACCAGCAACAGAATTAGTAAAATTGATGACAGGCTCACCTTGGTTAGAGGCTTCTAGCACGGTATCACTTTCAGGGATAACCCCTAATAAGGGGACTTTTAAAATGTCCTTAGAAATTGTGTCAATGTCCATCATCTCGTTTGCAGCAGCACGTTCTGGATTATAGCGGCTAACAATTAGGTGTTCTCGTACACTGCCTGTACCTTCTTCTACCTTTTTGGTACGGCTTTGTAAAATACCAATGATACGGTCTGAGTCACGGACAGATGAAATTTCTGGGTTGGTAACAATCAGTGCCTCGTCTGCATGGTACATGGCAAGCTGTGCGCCACGTTCAATACCCGCGGGTGAATCACAAATAATGTAGTCAAAATCTTCAGATAGATCTTGCATTACTTGTGCAACACCCTCATCAGTCAGTGCATCTTTATCACGCGTTTGACTGGCAGGCAAAATGAATAGGTTTTCTAGTTCTTTATCCTTAACTAAGGCTTGTGATAGGCGAGCATTGCCGTTAATCACATCTACAAAATCATAGACAATGCGGTTTTCACAGCCCATTACTAGGTCAAGGTTACGTAAACCTACATCAAAGTCGATCACAACGGTTTTGTAGCCTCGCTGGGCCAGTCCAGTAGCAAAAGAGGCACTGGTTGTTGTTTTACCAACGCCGCCTTTACCAGAAGTAATTACAACGATTTTTGCCACAGTGGCGTACTCCTGTATTTTGTTTTGTAATTTATATTTGCAATATGCAGAATAGTTTGCTTTATCATTAAATTGATAGGTTAGCATAATATTAAAAAATAACAATATTTAATTGTCTTTAAATACTAACTCTATATTTTTATTTAGGGTTAATCTTCATCCATTATCTGAAAAACAAGTCCTTCACCTTCGCGGAAGCTAACTTGCACAGGTTGGTCAATAACTTCTTCTGGTATGCTATCTCGCAAGCAATAAGTACCAGCTACAGAAACTAATGATGGATTAAAGCGTTGACAAAAAATATGTGCGTTTTGGTCTCCAGTTGCACCAGCTACCAGCCTGCCCAAACCACGTCCATAAATATGAAGATTGTTATCGGTAATTGCCTCCGCACCATCGTTTAACCCATTTAATAAAACTAGATCACCGCCAGTATGGCTTAAACTTTGTCCAGAACGTAACATTGGCTCATACACCATACTTGTCATACCCTCTAAAGTGTTAGCAGATTGGCTTTTATGAAGTGTCTTAGTTTCTGTTTTTGTGGGTTTAACAATCTTGTCCTTGTCGTTTGAATGTTTAGTATCCGATGGCTTTGGTTTAATGCGCTCTATACGTTTGCCATCAGCAGGGAAAATTGCCAGCCGTAATTGTTTTGCTTGTTCGTCCATTTCACCTGTTATTATACCAATAGGCTGTAACCCGCATTGCCAAAGTAGTTCAACAAGCCCTTTTAAGTTTTGCTCTATGGTACTTTCTATAATGACAGGGATTTGACTCTCTTTTGTGATACCTTCTGATTTTAAGGTTTCTTCAATTTCATTTAAGTCATTGGTGGTGAGTTTTAAGCGAGAAAAAGTAAGCATTTTGCCAAAAAAACCGACTTTGCTTTCTTTTGTACGTGTACGGGTTTTTTGTTTTTTGGTCATGGTTTTATCCTAATAAAAACATTAATATAAATTAAGGTGTTCTTTCTTAATTAAACAATTTAAATTTTGGTGCTCATAAATGAATGTGTTGGTTGTGTTTCCATTGTTGCATTTTTACCTGGTTTTCAAACGAAGCAAGCCCATCTTCAATCATATTACTAAGCAACGACTCCATTGCTGGGTTGTCCATATCAATGCGAGTAATACCCTCTGCAATTTGGTGGAATAACTTGTCTAATACTTGAGTATCTAATAAGCGTTGGCTGACTGAATTAACAACATTTTCCCCCACTTTTTGCCCTATAGTTAATACTTGTGACTCTATTAAACTACCTGCAATTGGTATCATTCTTAGGTATTTGCGTAGTTCTGGCGTTTGCACAATTGCATCTTGAATTGCCTCACCTGCTTGTATTGCAATTGGACTGGATGTGTCTGTTGGCTTTAAAGATTGTTGTAAACGGGGTGCTAGTTCTTTATGTAGTAAACTGACAATCATTGTTTCAATTTCTTTACGGTTGTTTTTTATGGTTTTTTGAACCAACGCCTGATGTGAAGCGGTATCTTTAATTTGAGTACGGAAATTGTCTGTTGCGGTCAAAATGACACGGTCAGATAATTCTTCAAGTATCAAGTCATAATAAAATTTGCCGGTATCAATCCATTTTTGTGGCACGATTTGATAACCTAATTTGTATAAGTTACGACCAATAAAAAACGCACGGAACAAACGTAATGCACGTAACTGTGGGAGACAGCCTAAAACTTCATACCAATGAACAAATGGAAAAAAGAACCAACGATAATAGGTTTTACTAGCAATGGCAATCATCCAACGAACAACCAGCTCAAAAATCAAAAATACGGTAAAAAACCCACCTAAAGTACGAATTGGGTTGTGGAAGTTTTCTTTATAAGTGTTGATAAACTCTGTGATGCCAATCCATTCACCAACATATGCGAAGGCAGAGCTCATCATAATAGCATCGATAGAAATGATTATCAGGTCTATCACAATAATGAGCAACATAAACATATCATAAATAAGTTTGCCAGTTAGAGGCTGTTTTTTGCCTTTAGCAAATGGTTTTTTTTGTATGTCAGCTTTTTGTGGGTTTGTCATTATTATGCTCAAATTGTCATTAAAAAATTAGTCTATAAATGCTTATAAATAATAATTATAAAGAATTGTGCCATATTAAGCGATATAAATGAAAGTATTGTTGTCATTTTATAAAGCATTGAGCATTAGATGTATCAGTGATAAAAAGTTAGTTTAATTGGTTAACACTCATTAAATGTTGCTAGCATGTCATCAATACGAGCATCTTTTTTCTGCCAAACTGTGTCTAACCAGTCGAACATTTGGGCTTTTATGGTTTCATCGGTTTGGTAGCCACCTTGTTTGATGTCGTTAAACAGCTGTTCTGGCATGTCAAGATGGCGAATGTCAACACCTAAGTTTTTGATATTACCTTTCCATAAATCACTGTAAGCAGGTGGATGAGTGGTAAAATCAGGATACACCACGGTCATATCCAAGATGCCTTCTATCTCATCACCTAAAGCACTAATAGCAAGAGACAGACCGCCTGCACGTGGTTTTAACAAATGTTGATAGGGTGAGTTTTGGTCTTGGTGTTTTTTTTGGTTAAAACGTGTTCCTTCAACATAATTGAGTAAAATAAAAGGTTTGTTTTTAAGCAACTCACAAGCACGCTTTGCTTCGTCGATATCTTTACCTTGTAATGCAGGATTTTTAGAAATCTTTTCTTTTGAATAACGCTTCATCATTGGGAAGTCTAAAAAATAAAAGGCTTGCCCAACAATTGGAATATAAATTAGCTCAAATTTAGTAAAAAAACGGGTGAGAGGGAGTTTGTTTTCGCTAATATATTGGATGATACTGGTATCTACCCAAGACTGATGGTTGCAAATTAATAAATAACTTTTCTGTGGGTCTAAATCATCAGGTAGGCTAAACTGCCAGTTTTTCTCAGGTAAAATATTATCGATTAATTTATTGTTAATTTTAATCCAATTATCAGCAATTTTGATAACAGTTTCATCTGCCATTTTATTACCAGTGAAGGTTTTTAAAGCACCAGAAAACCATAATGGGATGCTAGCGATGAATGATTGAGCGGTGATTGCACCACTCGCCGTTGTTAAGGAGAGGAGTCTTCCAATCTTTGGATTAGATTGGTGCAATTTATTGAATATAGATTGTACGCTCATAGTTATTGCTTTTTGCATGTATTGGTTGATGTAAATTTATTTATCGGTTTTAAGCCATCTTATCGTATTTTTTACAAAATAAATTATTTTTTGCTAGTATACTATGTATGGCTTTATTTAAGCATAAATATGTCAGAAACACCATTGTGACAAAATATTACAAAATTTAGACTGGACTGTCTTTGTAATTTTGTTATCTTATTGACATAAAGTTTTGCAATTATAGTTAGTACTTAATTTATTAAAATGCTAATTTGATTCAATTGTTATTTACCAGGAGAGGAATATGAAAAAACAAATTTTAGTGACTGCAATGGCTTCGAGCATGGCATTGGCAGGTTGTGCTACACAACAAAATGGTACAAATGGGTTTGATATTAGGAATGTAAACAAAGCTGTACTAGGTGCTGCTGCTGGTGCTGCTGCTGGTTATGGTATCTCTAAAGCAACTGGTGGCGAACATCAAAAACGTGACGCTTTAATTGGTGCGGCTGTAGGTGCCGGTGTTGGTTTATATATGGAAAACCAAGCGAAGCAGCTTAAAAAGCAAATGGCAGGCACAGGGGTAGATGTTAAATATGATCCAAATACTAACAACATCAATGTAACGATGCCAAACAATGTAACCTTTGCGACTAATAGTGCGGTTATTAGGACGTCTGATGCGACTGAACTAGATAAGCTTGCGACAACATTAAAACAATATGATCAAACGAAAATTATTGTTGTTGGTCATACAGATAGCACAGGTACTCCTGCAATTAATCAACCACTTTCTGTTAAGCGTGCAAACTCAGTTGCTAACTACTTGTACAAAAAAGGTGTTGGTAAAACCCGTTTGTATGTGGATGGTAAAGGTGCAACTCAGCCAATCGCTACTAATGCAACAGAAGCTGGAAAAGCTAAAAATCGTCGTGTAGAAATTGAAATTAGAGCACCACAAAGCTTAAGCTAAGCTTTCTATACGATAAAATTAAGAACCAGCCTAGTGCTGGTTTTTTTGCGTGTATACTTATGATTAAGAGTAATTCTTAAAAAGAATTTGATAATTATTATCGATAATAATATAATTGCAATAATGTGTAACCAAAATTTAAATAAATATGATGAAATATGGTTACTAAATTTTGGCTAGTGGTTTTAGTCTGTGAATAATTGATTTACTGGGTGGCATGAGGGTTATGCAAATTTTTTATTCCATATCAATTAAATTTCTACATTAAACTTCGAGGAAAGACTATGGATATTTTATCTTTAACAAAACGTGGTGTATTGGCAACAGCTGTTGCAACAGCAATGTTTGTATCTGGTTGTGCAAAAGAACAATCAACAGAAGCAAAACATGCAGAGAATGAGAATAAAGCAGTCGAGGCACATGCAATAAAAGCAGAAAAGGGCAAAGAGGCTGAAGCCCTTGTTAAAAGTTTCTCTGACATGGCGTATGCAGGCTATTCTGATTCATTAGAAGGTGCTAAAAAACTGCAAGCTGCTATTGATAAGTTTGTTGCTGAGCCAACTGAAGCCAATCTAAACGCAACCAAAGAAGCTTATAAAGAAGCTCGTGTGCCATATTCACAAACTGAAGTATTCCGTTTTGATGAAGGTTTTGTGACAAAAAATGATAAGCGTGCTATTGAAAGTGTTGATGCTTGGGAAGGTCAAGTAAACGCATGGCCATTGGATGAAGCTTTAATTGACTATGTTGATGGTAGTCATTATGAAGGTGAATATAAAGATAAGAGCAACATCATCAACGGCGATACCATTAAAGTTGGTAGCGAATCAAAAGACACGGCTGATTTAACGCCAGAGTTACTTGCTAGTATGAATGAATACGGTGGTAGTGAAGCCAACGTAACCACAGGTTATCATGTGATTGAGTTTTTACTTTGGGGTCAAGACTTAAATGGCGTTGGTGCTGGTGCTGGTAAACGTCCAGTCACTGACTATAGTACCGAAGAAGGTAAATGTACCAATGGTCCAAAAGTTGCAGACAGCACCAAAACTTGTACTCGTCGTGGTCAGTACCTACAAGCTGCCGCAAAGCTACTTGTCAAAGATTTAGAAGAGATGGTTGCTCAGTGGAAGCCTGATAGTGAAAACACCTTACGTTCTGACTTGTTAGCTCGTGCAAATGATAATGCCGTTCGTCAGATTATGTACGAGATGGGCAGTCTTTCATTAGGTGAGCTTGCCTCTGAGCGTATGCAGGTCGCTTTGGTTGTTGGTTCAACCGAAGATACTCATGAATGTTTCAGTGACCAAACGCATACCAGTTACTCAATGAATGCTCAAGGTATCAAAAATATTTTCCAGGGTGGTTATAATGGTAAAGGTGGTTACGGTATCAAGCAGTATCTATTAGATATGGGTAAAGAGAAAGAAGCCAACGATTTACAAGCTAAGTTTGACGCTACTACTGGTGCATTTGATACTATCGTATCAGAAACTGAAAAAAACGACATTCACGTTGACCAAATGGTTGGTACCGTTGCTCAAGCTGAAAAAGTTGGCGTTAGTAAAGAAGAGCAAGAAAAACGTCGTAGCTGGGTTGCAAAAGCCATTTCTGATTTGCAAGAACAGACCCAATCTCTTGAAATTGCAGCAGCCTCTGTTGGTATCGATAAGCTAGATTCTGATGGTGGTACTGCTTTTAGTGAAGGCAAATAGTTAGATAGCTGTTGAATAACCTGTTACCTTCTAACCAATGATGAGTAAATGCTCGTCATTGGTTTTTTATGACTATCGGTAAACTGATAGTTCATATTTTTTACTATATTTAATGATATAATATACCATTAACTGTTACATTTAAAAGACCAGTTAACCATGATATATCAAGACATCGATATTCGTAGAATAAGGAAAATATCATGACTCAGCTAAATATTATGCCAAAACTGACGTATCTTGCCCTTTGTATTTTGACTGTTGGTTTAATGCTGACTGCTTGTCAAAAGCCAAACGACAATACAAATAATGATACAAATGTAAATGTGACAGAGAACAAGGACAAGACAGATAAACCAACTAATCGTACCGAGCAAATCGAACAACTGGCAGGTGTTCCTAAATCTAAACTGATAGAGTTTGATCCAATGGAAGTACATCAAGGCGGTGGTACAGGGATTAGTATCTCTAGTAAAGAAAGCTACTCGAAACCTTCAGCAAATATCAGTGCCAGTCGTAAAGGTAACTTTTTTATTGGTAATGCTTTTTTTAAACAGCCGTGGGTCGTTCCTCCAGCCAGTACCACATCACGAGATGGTTTAGGTCCTTTATTTAATGTGGCGGCCTGTCAATCTTGCCATATCAAGGATGGTCGAGGACATGCCCCTGTCGATGCTAATGACACTACCGATAGCTTGTTGCTTCGTTTAGCCATTGCCCCAACTACAGATGAACAAAAGCAACAATTGGCTAATTCAAAAATAGAAAAAATACCGCATCCTGCTTACGGTGGGCAATTGCAGGATCGAAGTATCCCTGGTGTGCATGCTGAAGCCCATATCAACACAAAGTGGGTTAAAAAAATAGTCAAATTTAAAGATGGACATACCGTCACTTTACGCAAACCAGTTTTTTCGTTTAGCAAAGAGGGCTATGGAAAGATTGGTGATGATACCATGATATCGCCACGCATTGCCTTACCAATGATTGGATTAGGCTTGCTTGAGCATATCAAGGTTGAAGATATTATTGCTCAAGCTGATCCAGATGATAAAGATGGTAATGGTATCAGCGGTAAAGCCAATAAGGTAATTAGTTCGATTGATGGCAGTGTACAGCTAGGACGTTTTGGTTGGAAAGCAGGGCAACCTTTTTTGCTGACACAAAACCAAGGGGCGTTTAATGGTGATATGGGTTTGACTTCTCGCTTAAATCCAAAAGAAGGTTGTATGCCAGTACAGACTGAATGCCTAAATGCACCCAATGGAGCAGATGAACAGCCAGAGGGTCAAGAACCCGTTGAAGTGAGCGATGATATTGCTAAATTTGTAAACTTTTACACCCATAATTTAGCTGTGCCAAACCGTCGTAATGCCGATGACCCAACAGTACTGGCAGGTAAAAAACGCTTTTATAGCATGGGATGTATCAATTGTCATACACCACGTTATCAACTACCAACCACAGACGATGACGATTTAGAACAACATGGACAAGTTATTTATCCTTATACCGATATGTTATTGCATGATATGGGTGATGATTTGGCAGATAGAACCCTTAGTGGGGAGATTCCTAGCAAAGATGTTCAAGTAGAATTCCTTGCCAATTCTCATGAATGGCGAACTCAGCCATTATGGGGTATTGGACTTGCCCAAACGGTTAATGAAGAGGCAGGCTATCTCCATGATGGACGGGCAAGAAGCCCACTTGAAGCTGTGCTATGGCATGGTGGTGAAGCAGAAGAAGCTAAACAAAAGGTACTTGAATTGGATAAACAAGGTCGCAAAGAGTTAGAAGCATTTTTGGATTCGTTCTAATATGATAGAAACTTAAAATAACTTTTGATTATAATTATAGTAGGATTAAAAAATAATACGGAATAACTTATGAAGAAGAGTAAAATCTTAGCTTTAACATTATCAGCGATTAGTACAGGCATTTTAATTAGCTGTGCTAAGCCTGCACAAACAGATAATAACCAAACAGAAGCAACTGATGGAACAAAGGTGACTGACAATAATACCGTTGCTACCAATGAAGTGAAAAACAGTCAGCAGGCAGAAGCAATAGAGTCACAAGCAATAAACATTTCACCAGAACAAGAAACAGCATATTTGACGCATGTTGCAAATGATATGATTGTTCCAACATATAATAAAGCTGTGGCTGAGAGTCAATTATTTCATAACTTAGTAAATGAGATGTGCCAATCTGGTGTTGTATCGGTAGAGCAAATAGCCGAACTTCGTAGGCAGTGGTTGGTGCTTGCTACGACATGGGCAAAAGCAGAAGCTATTAATTTTGGACCAGCAACAGAGAATATGAATAATTTGTTTATCAATTATTTCCCTGATGAAAGAAAGGTGGTGCATCGTAGTGTGAAAGAATTGATAGCAGATAGTCCAAATATCACGCCAGAGCAATTTGTTGACCAAAGTGCTATTGTACAAGGCTTACCAGCGTTAGAAGATATCTTATATACTAATGATAGCCTTGATGTTGCACAATGTAATTATGTTATCAGTGCGAGTAGTGAATTAAATCGTCGTTTGAGTGACATTGCTGAACAATGGAAAGTTAATAGCAATACGTTGCTAGATACAGCTAACCCGAAAATAGGAATGAATCAATATTTTAACGGACTATTGTTTTATATCGAAAACTTAAAATCGACTGGTGTTGATAAGCCTTTAGCATTGACCTCTAAGAAAAAAGGGCATGTGCCTGCACACATAGCAGGGCAGAGCCAAGCAATTATCCAAGCAAAATTGGACATGTTACAACAGTTATTAGCTGACCAACATCTACTGACTCTAATAAAGGGTGACAAAAAAAGCGTTGAGTTGCTTGATGAAGCGACAGCAAGTATAGAAGAGGCAAAAAAACAACTTGTAACCTTGCCTGCGGATATCACGACAGCTGAAAAAGCGAATCAGCAGGTTTTGTATGATAATTTAACAAACACTACAAAAGTACTTAAGCGAGGTATATTACCACTATTTGGTGTTCAGATTGGTTTTAATAGTACAGATGGTGACTAAACTTATTAATTGATTGACTTACTTATTAATTGAGCTAAATAAGCAAATAAAAAGGTAAGTACACAATCTGTACTTACCTTTCATTGTTGAAATATAATCAATCTTTGTCTTTTTTTCGGGTATGGCGTTTGCGTTCACTTTCGCTTAAATAACGCTTACGGATACGTATAGATTCAGGTGTAACTTCCACCAATTCATCATCTTCAATAAATTCAAGTGCTTGCTCAAGTGTCATTTTAATGGCTGGGGTTAAGATGATATTTTCATCGGTACCAGCCGCACGTACGTTGGTTAGTTGTTTGCCCTTTGTTGGGTTTACCACCATATCATCACTACGAGAATTAATACCAATAATCATACCTTCATAAACTTCCAGCCCTGGTTCGGCAAACAATTTACCACGTTCCTGTAAGTTAAATAGTGCAAAACCCAAACATTTACCTGTTACCATAGATACTAGTACGCCATTGATGCGACCACCAACTCCACCGACCTTTTGTGGACCATAGTGTGAGAAGCTGGAAGTTAAAATACCTGTACCAGATGTCATTGTCATAAACTCAGAGCGGAAGCCAATTAAGCCACGTGCAGGCATCACCGCTTCAATACGCATACGCCCTTTACCATCTAGCTCCATATTGCTCATTTCGCCTTTGCGTAAGCCAACTTGCTCCATGACAGAGCCTTGATGTTCTTCTTCAATATCAAAAATAACATTTTCGTAGGGTTCTTGCAGCTCACCATTTACTTCTTTTATAATCACTTCTGGGCGAGAGATAGCAAGTTCATAACCTTCACGACGCATGTTTTCAATTAAAACGGATAGGTGTAGTTCTCCACGACCAGACACTTTAAATTTTTCGGCAGTATCGGTGTCTTCTACACGCAAAGCAACGTTGTGAATGAGTTCACGATCTAATCGGTCACGGATATTACGAGAAGTGACAAATTTACCTTCACGACCCGCAAATGGAGAGTCGTTTACTTGGAAAGTCATAGAAATGGTTGGTTCATCAACACTAAGTGGTGGTAGTGCCTCTACATGTTCTGGATCACAGATTGTGTCAGAGATGTTCAAACCATCTATACCAGTAATACACACAATGTCTCCAGCCTGTGCTGCATTAACTTCAATACGTTCAAGACCGTGATGACCCATAATTTTTAAGATACGACCGTTACGAATATTTTGGTCTTTATCGATAATTTTGACTTGTGTATTAGTTTTTATACTACCACGTTGAATACGACCAATTCCGATAACACCCATAAAATTATCGTAGTCTAGGCTAGAAATTTGCATTTGAAAAGGACCATCGATATCCACATGAGGTGGTTCAACAATGTCAATAATAGTTTCAAAAAGCGGGGTCATATCATTGGCTAATTCATCAGCTTCCATACCAGCAATACCGTTAAGTGCAGAAGCATATACAACAGGGAAGTCTAGTTGTTCATCACACGCCCCTAAGGCGTCAAACAAGTCAAAAATTTGGTCCATGACCCAATCGGGTCGAGAACCAGGGCGATCGATTTTATTAATAACCACAATTGGTTTTAATCCTTGTTCAAAGGCTTTTTGGGTAACAAATCGAGTTTGTGGCATAGGACCATCAACAGCATCTACCAATAATAATACACAATCTACCATAGACATAACGCGTTCTACCTCGCCACCAAAATCAGCGTGACCAGGGGTATCTACGATGTTAATGCGGTATTCTGTATCATTTTTTGGATTATGCCATTTAATAGCGGTATTTTTTGCCAAAATAGTAATACCGCGTTCCTGTTCGAGTGCATTAGAGTCCATGACTCGCTCAATATCACCAGCACGATCGCCCAGTGTGCCAGATTGCTGCAATAGCTTATCAACTAAAGTTGTTTTACCGTGGTCAACGTGAGCGATGATTGCAATATTTCTTAGGTTTTTGATGTTGTTAGCCATAAACTCTACTCAGAATAAAAAAGATTGTAATAATAAGGTTTCAGTTATTTGTCAAAAAACGAATTTTTAAAAGGTGCTTAGTATAGCATTAATGTATGACAAATATGTGTTTTTATATTTAGCTGTTATACTCAATTTGTTTTACATTATGTTAATGTATTTAAAGAACAGTATAGAAGTTGAAGTAAATAAGGGTTAAAAAAAACACCACCCGAAGGTGGTGTTTTTATCATACTAAACTAAAAATTATTTAGCTTTTGGCTTTGCCATTTTTGGCTTTGTTACTTTTGGTTGTGCTACAGTCTTATCACCAGTGATGATAGCGTAAACACGACGGTTCATTGCACGACCTTCTTCGTTATCGTTAGAAGCGATTGGACGCTCATAACCATAGCCTCTAGTAGCGATACGACCTGGGTTTACACCAAATTCGTTAGCTAGCATAGCTTTAACTGCTACAGCACGTGCTTCAGATAGACGTTGGTTGTATGCAGCTGAAGGACCAGTTTTAGAAGCGTGACCTTCAATTTTAGCTGTTGCGTTAGGATACTCACGCATCTTTTGTGCTACTTTAGCAATTTCAGGTTTGTACTGAGGTTTGATGTTTGCTTTGTCGTTATCAAAGAATACACGTAGCTCCATTTTAAGTGCGTCTACTATATCCTTTTTAACTGGGCAACCACGAGCATCAACAACAACGTTCATTGGTGTGCCTGGGCAAGCATCTAGACGGTCGATAACACCATCTTTATCGCTGTCTTTGTCCTTAACTACAGGTGCTGTAGGTGCAACAACTGCAGGAGCCGCACGACCTAAAGCAACTTGAAGACCAGCTGTTGCCAAACCTTCCCACCAGTTGTTATCAAAGTTGTGGATAGCACGTGCTTCACCACGTAGGCTTAGGTTGTCATTTATGTCATACATAGCACCTAGACCTAGGTTACCGATAGTATCCGTTGATGAATCAACCAATGTTCCAGCTTTTACGTTATCGCCTGCTTTCACGTAATCCTTGTTGTCAGCATCAGCTTTGTAAGCTTTTTGTGCTTCTACATCAATTTTTGATTGACCAACACCAACTAACGCATATGGCTTAACCGCCCAATCAGTTGTGTTTTTAGCGAAGTCTTGCAACCCAACTAGTGCGTTAGCCGAAATCATTTGTTGCTCTACGTCAAAATGATTTTTGCCTGCTTTGTCTGCAGAATATTCAGAAGCTTCACCTTGAGCATCAGAGCGAGCGTACTCTAATTGTACTTGACTATTGTCAGTAACGTCATAACCTAAAGCAATACCTGTCCATAGGCTTGATTCTTTTGAGATACCACCATTGTCTGGATGCTTAACAGTAGCACCCGTATCTGGGTTTTTACCATTTACATCAATGGGATTACCTTGATTATCTGTGTACAAGTCTCTACCAGTACGCAAAACGTCACGTTGTGCGTCATTGGTGCTGTCTAAGTCTGAATAATGATAGCCAACCATCGGGGTGATAGTCACACCAGCATTTGCAGCTACAGTAGTAGCAGATGCTGTAATCATTGCTAAAGCGATTTTATTAAGTTTCATGGATTCCTCCAAAGTTTGTTTGAGTGTTTTAGCTTAGCTTTGTGTAGATACATAGCCATTGCATATTATATTGAAATAATATGTAACAAATGTATTCATTGCATAGCTTAGCGATATTCACAAAGTTTTACAACTTTTTTTTAATGAAAGCTACATTTTATTACATAAAAAACGATAAGCGCAACTTTCGTTAAGTCATGAAGCTTATTTGTTTGGAGCAAAATCTATTTATATATATCTTTTAGCAAACAAATATAATAATAAACTGTATCGCTATGCAACTTTTATTATAAGATAAAAAATGCGTTTTGACAAAACTTTTGACACAACCTAGATACTTTTTAAATAAATAAAGCGTTGCTTAATATATAAAGGATTGATTCATTGCAAACTAACAATAAAGGATTCACCTTGGTAGAAATGCTGGTGACATTAACAATATTAGCTGTCATGAGCATTTTTGCTTACCCAATGTTTACTAACCAACTAATAAACATTGAGGCTAACAAGGTTAAACGTATGGTGATTACAATATTAAAAGAGGCGAAAGCAACCAGCTATGCTTATCGTACAAATGTTTTGGTTTGTTTTTTAAACGAAGAGAGTCGTTGTCAAAAAACAGGTAATCAACGTTTAATTGCTTTTTATGATAAAAATAATAATAAAAAATATGACATTAATACAGACAGACTTATTACTAGCCAACCATTGTCATTAAAATATGGCAAACTTAGCCTACAAGCAGGTAACCGTGATTATATTCGTTTTGCGGCAGCAACGGGTATGCCGAGGGGCTACTTTGGCAATATTAAATATTGTACAAATCAAAAAAAATCTATTCATCAATTTAAGGTTGTTTTTAATCAAACGGGCAAATTCACTATCAGTAACATATCTGGGTGTTAGTTTAGATAACTTGTTTAGATGACTGGTTTAGATATCTTGGGTAGGTGCGTATGTGTCTCTAACTAAATTTAACCCATTTAAAAACGGTACATTAAGTTACAGTTTATGTGTGTATATTTATCTATTATAATGTGTGCACATTTTTATATTACGACTATCTTATATCATTTATGAATATTACTTTTTTACAGCAACTATCAGTAAATTCTGAAGATGCTAGCAACTTTAATGATATCGAGGGCTTTGTATTAACCATTGGAAACTTTGATGGCTTGCACTTAGGTCATCAGGCAATGTTAAAACAAACGATTGAATTAGCGGCAGCCAAAAATCTTACAACTGCGGTTATGGTGTTTGAACCGATGCCTAGGGAGTACTTTTCTCCTAAAACAGCCCCTGCAAGATTAATGAACTTGGCAGAAACAAAGTTTGTTTTTAGTCATTTTTATCATATGGATAAAGGCATTGACCAGCTTTTTGTTGTTGATTTTGATGAGAAGTTTCGTTCTTTATCTGCTTATGATTTTGCTCAAATATTAAAAGAGAAGTTAAATGTGAAAGCAGTTGTGTTAGGCGATGATTTTCGTTTTGGATATGATAGAACGGGTGATAGTGAGTTTTTAAAACAATATGGATTTTTTGTTGAATCACTCAATACAGTAAAAGATACTAAACAAAACCATGAGCGAATCAGCTCAACGCGTATACGCAAGCTTTTAGCCAAAGGTGACTTAAATAAAGCAAGTGAACTACTGGGGCGTGACTATACGATGATTGGTGAGGTGCAACATGGTAATAAAATTGGTCGTACACTCGATTTTCCTACGGCAAATATTGCACTTAATCGGATTCAGCCAGCTTTACATGGTGTATTTGCGGTTGATGTACAAATCTTAGATGAACTGGGTAATGTGGTTGAAAATGGTTGGCAACAACTGAGTGAAAATGCTATTAATAAACAACAAATAGGCATAAAAGGGTTAGCCCCTGATTCTTTATTTGGTACGGCAAATATCGGAATACGCCCAGCGGTTAATGGCTTGGTTGATAAGTTAGAGTGGCGATTAGAAGTGCATTTTCCTGAGTTTAAAGCCGACTTATACGGTAAAATGTTAAAGGTTCGATTTTTGCACTATTTGCATGGCGAGAAAAAATATGATGGGCTTGATGCTTTGAAGGCGGGAATCAAACAAGATGTCATAGATTTATTGGCATGGAGAGAAAAGCAATGATAATATAATGATATAAATACACCATAAAGAATCGCCTAGATTACCACTCATAAAAAAACCTTGCTAATTTAGCAAGGTTTTTTGATATCAAAGTTGGTTTAAGATTATGGAAGTAGGTGAGCGACAGCGTCGCGTTCTTCGGCAAGCTCTTGTTCGGTTGCTTTCATTTTTTCTTGTGAAAAGGCTGAAGATACGTCAATACCTTCTACAATTGTCCAATCGCCATTTTTACATGTGCAAGGGAATGAGTAGATAAGACCTTTCTGAATACCATATTCACCTTGTGAGTATACAGCCATTGATACCCATTCACCGTCTGCTGTGCCTAACGCCCAGTCACGCATGTGTGCGATAGCTGCATTACCAGCAGAGGCTGCTGATGAAGCACCACGTGCTTTAATGATGGCTGCACCACGTTGTTGTACGTCTGGAATGTAAGTGTTTTCGTACCAATCACGTTCAACTTGTTCTAGAGCCGGTTTGCCGTTAACAGAGCATTGGCTTAGATCAGGATACTGAGTTGAAGAGTGGTTACCCCAGATAATCATTTTATCGATATCATTAACAGTGCTGTTTGTTTGCTCAGCAAGTTGAGCCATACCACGGTTGTGGTCTAGGCGAGTCATTGCGGTAAAATTGCGTGGGTTTAAATCTGGTGCATTACGTTGGGCAATGAGTGAGTTTGTGTTTGCAGGGTTACCAACAACCAGTACTTTAACATCGCGGCTGGCTACATCGTTTAACGCTTTACCTTGGGCAGAGAAAATAGCAGCGTTTGCTTCTAATAAGTCTTTACGTTCCATACCAGGGCCACGAGGACGAGCACCGACAAGTAACGCATAGTCTGCATCTTTAAATGCAACATTTGCATCATCTGTTTGGACAATACCAGCTAATAGAGGGAATGCACAGTCGTCAAGCTCCATGACAACGCCTTTTAGCGCATCAAGAGCTGGTGTGATTTCTAATAATTGTAGGATAACAGGTTGGTCTTTGCCTAGCATTTCGCCAGAAGCAATACGGAAAAGCATGGCATAGCTGATATTTCCTGCTGCGCCTGTAACAGCAACACGTACTGGTGATTTCATTAAAAACTCCTTGTAGCATCTATTTAGTTTTATAAAAGTGCGTTAAAAATATGTTATTTGCTAATTTTATTCAATAAGCAATTCCCTAGTCTATACCACTCCCATTCAAAGGTCTAGGGATTTTGTTATTTGCCGAAAATTTAATGTCATCAAAAGAAGATGATATAAGATAATCAGTGAAGTCACTAATATCCGTAAATTAAGAAGTTTTGTGGACAGTTCCCTACCTTTTTGGGGCAGGCACTATATTTGCCATTTTTATAACAAAAATTGATTTGAGTCAGTACCGCTTGCTTGTGTGAGTTGGTTTTACACATTAAATCAATGTTATTAGGAGACATATCCTTATTTGAGGACAGCAGTTGTTGCATAAAATGAGCTTTATTAACATGGTGGCTATTACCAGAACTTAGTTCTTTGGGTAATTTTAAGTTTTGTGCACGCTGGTTTAGTTGACGGTAATATTCATTCGCAGTTAATGGGCTACATTTACCATAGGTTTGCCAAATACGTTTTTGTATTTTTTTATCTGGTATAAAACGTGCAACCAATTGTTGTTGTAACGGCGATAACTTAAATGCTGTATTTGAACTACAATATCTATTATAGCCGATATCATAACCTTTAATAGTAATAGGGTGACCATTGATACATTGTCTTGTTTTGTTTTTGCTCAAAGAGTTTAAACGACAAATAGCAGAGGACATTTCTACTTTTAAAACTTCTTTTGTTGGTTTTTTTGTACTTTGAGCATGTGTGGGGGTTGTAAAAAAAGTAGCGGTTGCTATGAAAGTAAATAATAAGCGTCCAAAAGCAGTTTTTAGATCACTTTGATTTTTGAGTTTTTTAAGTGTGTGTATAAATAGCATCATGGTATTTTAGGTTAAATTTACTTCATCATAAATATTACTAAAAGTAGAAAGTAATAATACGATGTACTTTTATGGTTACAGCTTTTAATTTTTCAATACAAATGTTTTATTAATTTGGTGTTTTTTACGTTTATTGACTCGAAACTTTGCCCATACGCTTACTGATTGGTTTTGGTTGACCAAGCAACGTACCATAGATGGTTGAGTTTTCCATGACTCTTTTTACATAATTTCGTGTTTCTGGATAAGCAATGGTTTCTACATATTGGTCAGCAGGTAAGCTATTATAAACAGGCAACCAACGTTTGGCTTTGTTTGGACCTGCGTTATAACCGGCAGTTGCAACGGTTGGTTGATAGTTTAGTTCGCCCATGATATAGCCCATATACCAAGTACCATAGCGGATGTTGGTATCACCATTGTTAACACGGCTTTTACTGTATGGTTCGCCCAGTTTGCGAGCAACAAATTTACCAGTAGAAGGCATAATTTGCATTAAACCACTCGCACCAACGCCAGAACGAGCACCAACATTAAATCGACTTTCTTGGCGCATAATGCCATAAGCCCAAGCTGGGTCTATATTAGCCTTGTTAGAATAATGCACCACACTATTTTGATGAGGCATTGGATGGGATAAGTTCATGTCTTTTGTTGCACCGCCAATTTGCTCCATTGCATAAATTGAGCGGTCAAGCCAACCCCTTTCATTTGCGATTTTAGCCGCGGCTAACACCATGTTTTTATCACCATTATTAAGTGCCTGTTTAACGCCCCAATTCCACTCACGGTTGGCATATTTTCTATCTGTTTTGGCATCATATAACGCGAGAGCACGGGAAAAACTTGGATTTTCCATAACACGCAAGCGATCAGAATTGCTGATATTGGTGGTAGAGTTTTTAGATAGGTGTTTGCCGACTTTATCTTGTGATAAAAAGCCGTAATAATCATTTTTGTTAGCTAATCCAGAATAAATATGACTTGCTTTATTGCGGTGGCTGTTGTTGGATGAATGCTCATAGGCTCTTGCCATCCAATATTGCCATTTTGGTTGTTGCTGTTGTTTTGGGCTCATTTGGGCAATAGCGGTGCTTAAATCGTCCCACTTACTATAGCGAATGGCTGCATGGGCATAGTCTTCGGCTTCTTCATAGTTAAATGACACACCGGCACTTTTACGAAACCAATCAACTGCTTCTTGACTAAAGCCATCATCTGTATTCATATTCATGCGTTTAACGGCAATGGTACGATAGGCATGTTGCCGAGTTTCATCTGACAATAAGTGTTGGTTGCGAGCATCATCTTGGCGGATATCATAATCAAGTTGCATAGCAGCCTCACGGTATGATTTATTAGTTAATCTACCAATTGCATACAGATATAGATATTGATTAATATCGCTATATGGCTCATAAGCCATACGGTTGATAAAGTCAGTAGGGTTTAACTGAATTTCTGACAATTGTGAGTAGCTAATGGTGGTGCCAAGAGAGCTTGATAATGCCATAATGTCGCCAGTTTTGCCTTTACGTAACATGCGATACAGGCGATCTTTTCTATCTTGTTGATTGATAATATGGCTATGGGTAAGCTCGGTAGCGAACTGTTCACATAATGCAGGTTGTTTGTGCGTGTTTAACCAAACTTCTTGCTTAGCAAGCGATAATTGCATGCTATCTCCACCATTAAGATTGCCAAGTGCAATTGCACAATTTTCGCTCTTATCGGCATTTGTAATATAGGGGGAAACTTGCCTAACGGTAGCGTAGTCACCAGTGCTTGCTTTTGATTCGGCATAGTCAGCAACCAATTTTTCTGCCATGACGGTATTTGGGTATTGTTGTGCAAAGTTTATGACAGTGCTTGGATGCAGGTTACTAATGTCATTATTTAAACGCCAGTAAGTTGGGTACATGGCAAACAAGCCACCACTCATCATTTGCTCGTAAGTATATAGTGCATTGATATCGCCACTATCGCCAGCGCGTTGAGCATCTGTAAAATAACTCACACTATTGTCAAAATCATTTTGAGCCATTGCGGTTTGATTGATGGCAACTGCAGCAACCAGCGATGCAATTGGTATCAGTAACCAGTTTTTGTTTTGAGTTTTTTTATTAACACCTACTTGCATGAAAAATCCTAACATTTTAGAAGTGATTTAAGTTATGAATAAAGACACTCACATAAAAGGCATATAAGCTTATCTTTTATTTTCCCTATTTTATATAAATTATTGTAAATAATAGCATGATATTGTTGCTATTTTGTCAATATTAAGTAGTGGGTGTTTTAATTGAAAATAAGTTACAAAATACTTATTTAATTATGAGATGATAAAATTAAGCAGTTTTAAATTATGTTATAATTAACGGTTATTATTTTTTTAAACCTGTCTGCTATTAATGGACTTTTTATCTATGAGTGCTACTGTATTTAACCCAAAGCTTGATGCCAAAAAAGCTGCCAAAAAAGCAGTAAACAATCAAAAGATTGATATTGACAATATTAAGGTAGACAAAAACTTGCATGCTGCAAAAGCTAAAAAAGTTTTTATTAGCACTCAGGGTTGTCAAATGAATGAATATGACTCAGAAAAAATGGGTGATGTATTGAGTGACTCTCATGGCATGATTGTAACCAATAATATTGATGAAGCAGATGTGTTGATTATGAACACGTGCTCGATTAGAGAAAAGGCACAAGAAAAAGTATTTAGTCAACTTGGGCGTTGGCGTAAGTTAAAAGAAAAGAACCCAGATTTGGTTATTGGGGTTGGTGGTTGTGTGGCATCACAAGAAGGACAAAATATCCAAAAAAGAGCCCCGTATGTGGATATGATTTTTGGACCACAAACGCTGCATCGTCTGCCAGAGTTATATGATGAGTCTGCTAAGCAAGTTGATGTGAAACCAAAAAACCGCATTGGCACCGTGGATGTATCCTTCCCTAGTATCGAAAAGTTTGATTTTTTGCCAGAACCGAAGGTAGAAGGGTATAAAGCGTTTGTATCTATTATGGAAGGTTGCTCAAAATATTGCTCATTTTGTGTGGTGCCTTATACCCGTGGTGAAGAGTTATCACGTCCTTTAGATGATGTATTGGCTGAGATTGACTCATTGGCAGAACAAGGTATACGAGAAATTAACTTGCTGGGTCAAAATGTGAATGGCTATAGAGGAGAAAAAGACGATGGTACGATTTGCCGTTTTGCTGAGTTGTTGCATTATGTTGCCCATGTTGATGGAATTGAGCGTATCCGATACACCACAAGCCACCCCTTAGAGTTTACCGATGATATTATTGATGCCTATGCTAAGTTGCCACAAATGGTATCTCATTTGCATTTGCCTGTTCAGTCGGGCTCAAACAATGTGCTTAAAGCTATGAAACGCAATCATACCATTGATGTTTATATCAACCAAATTAATAAACTGTTGGCAATTCGTCCTGACATGCATTTGTCGAGTGATTTTATTATCGGTTTTCCTGGTGAAACAGATGAAGACTTTAATGAAACTTTGCAGTTGGCAAAGGCGTTAAATTTTGATCACTCTTACAGTTTTATTTATTCTAAACGTCCAGGAACACCAGCCAGTGAGTTGCCAGATGATATTCCACTATCGGTTAAAAAAGAGCGTTTGGCGAAGTTTCAAAAGGTGATTGTTGATTCAACGCTTAAAAAAACCAAAGCGATGGTAGGGCAAAAACATCGTGTGCTTGTTGAGGAGGTGGGTAATAGACATAGTGACCATTTGCATGGTACAGCAGATAATACACGTTCGGTTATTTTCCCCGCTTCAGACAAGCAACAGCAAGACTTGCTAGGCAAGTTTGTAGAAGTGGAAATTACCGAATATATTAGTCCACATCTTGTTAGAGGTAAATTATTAAAACTATTGGATTAATTTTTTATCCTGCATTTTTCACCTACTGTTTAAATTTAAATAGAAGCCGATTGTGTTGGTTTAGTATGTTAAAAAAGCTCCCAAAGCATTAACACTGCAATGGCAATAAATAATAGACCACATATGCGGTTTAACCAAATAAGGCGGTTGCTTGTTTGCAACCAATATGCCAAATTTTTGCCACTAAATAAATAAGCAGATTGCCAAATAGTTTCACTTAAAAAAAATCCAAAAGTTAAAATTACATACTGTGTTAATAAGGGGGCATTAAAGTTAATAAATTTTGGGAAGAAAGCTGCAAAAAATAAAATGGCTTTGGGATTGGATAATGAAACAAACATCCCTTTTTTAAACATTTGCCAAGGCTTGGCTTGTTTTGCTTGTAATACTTGTTGAGCTTGGCTAATGTGACTGTTATTTGTCATTAACTCGTTGTTATTTTTTGCATGTAGCCATGATTGTTGCCCTAAAAATGCCAAATAAAATGCGCCAACTATTTTTATAATGGTTAAAGTCCAAGGCAATTGTTTGGTTAAAGTATCAATGCTTAGTAACGCTAACAATAACAATAAAAACAGCCCAAAACTGAGCCCTACAAGTGTCCATAAAGTTTTTTTAATACCAAAATTAATACCATACTGAAAGGCTAATAACATATTAGGACCTGGCGTGGCAGAAATTAAAAAAGTGCTACCAAAAAAAAGTAAAAAAGTTTCAATATTCATATTTAAATGGTGATATTTATGGTTTTGTTTAATATAGTTACCAAAAAACACCATTGCTGATGTTAAAAAACAGTATGATAGATTAGAAGTTATTTAATTATACATGATAATTATCACAAACCTTTTTAAATTATGAAACATAGCAAAAAAGCAATCAAACAAACATCCGAACCTACTAACCCAGATGAAATAAAGGCTGAAGGGGTAGTTGAACAAAAAAAAGAGCAAACCGCAAACAACCAGCCAACACAATTGTTAAACACCACCAATAGTGTTGACCCTGTTGTTAAAAAATTTTCTTTTTTACAAAAATATATCAAGCCATTTATGTTTGCTTTTTTTACAGGGTTTATGTATTTGTGTGTTTTGGTTTATCAAACACTATTTGTGGGCATTGAGCAAAATAAACAAATGTTTGAAGTAACAGAAGGGCAAACCTATTATGGTGTGATGCAGCATTGGCAAAAACAAGTGCCATTATTTTCTGCAACACTGGGTAAATTGTTTATTAACTTAAAAACAAAAGATACTTTACATGCTGGAAGCTATCAGTTGCCAAAAAATCCCAGTTTTTTTAAGGCGATGAGTATTTTATCTCAAGGTTCAAATGCGGCAATGGTTAAGGTGCAAATCATTGAAGGTAAAACAAGCAATGATTTATATAAAAAACTACAAACTACTAAGGGACTAAAAATTGAGATTTTAGATAATCCCCAGCATATTAAGTCTGCTTTAGGTATTACTGCAACTACGCCCACAGGTGAGTTTGAACAAAATCTAGAAGGGTGGTTTGCACCAGACACTTATTTTTTTAGTGAAGGTACAAGCGATAAACAAATCTTGTTAAAATTATACCAACGTCAACAACAAAATTTAGATGAAGCATGGCAAAATAGGAAAAAAGATTTACCCTATAAAACGCCCTATGAAGCCTTGATTATGGCCTCTATCATAGAAAAAGAAACAGGCTTAGCAGAAGAAAGACAAAAAATAGCAGGTGTATTTGTTAATCGTTTAAAAAAAGGGATGCGTTTGCAAACAGATCCCACGATTATTTATGGGATGGGTGAGCACTATGATGGTGATATTAAACGTGACGATATTAATAAAAAAACAGCGTATAATACTTATCAAATTGATGGTTTGCCACCAACACCAATATCCTTGCCTTCAAAGGCTGCGATACATGCAGCACTTAACCCAGTGGATACAAAAGCCTTGTATTTTGTGGCAACAGGTGATGGTGGGCATAAATTTAGTAACACCCTCGAGGCGCATAACCAAGCAGTAAAAGATTACTTGAAGGTTATGCAAAATAAAAACCAATAATTTTAACATGAGTTAATAAGTATGAATAACTTAACTGGGCTTTTTATCAGTTTTGAAGGGACAGAAGGTGTTGGTAAAACAACGGCTATCAATAATTTATGTAAAAAACTTGAAGAAGAAGGCATTGAGTATGTTCGCACACGTGAGCCAGGGGGGAGTGATTTTGCTGAAAAACTAAGAGCTATTTTGCTAAGTCCAGAAACACATATTAATGAAGATACTGAGCTTTTGTTAATTTTTGCAGCACGTAGCGACCATTTGGCTAATGTTATTTTACCTGCGTTAAAGGCTGGTAAGTGGGTAATTTGTGATAGGTTTGTAGATTCAAGTTTTGCTTACCAAGGTTTTGGGCGTAGCAATAATGGCAACGATAATCGTGTTATGATGCAAGCAAAAGTAAAGCAATTAACAGCAGATTTTGTGGAAAAAATGCCAGATTTAACTTTGTGGTTAGACTTGCCTGTTAGAGAAGGGTCTAAACGTGCTGGCAGGCGTAGTGCTGCTGATAGGTTTGAACAAGAGGCTGTTGATTTTTTTGAACGTGTACATCAAGGTTATCACTATTTGGCAAAAAATGAACCAGAAAGATTCAAACGTATTAACGCAAGTGGTACAGCAAAACAAGTTGCTAGTCGCATTTGGCAAACGATTAGTGAAAACCTCTAATATACATCAAGCGTTGAAGAAGGTTTAAACTATCACAATTTAGCTTTGGCGAGTGACAACATTGGACCAGTTAGCCAGATTAGAGCAGCCAGGTTTTTTTACTGGGGTTTCATGGTCTCGGTTTCTGCTACTTGAGCTGCAGCAGTCTCATTACCTTTTTTATTATTAGGCTTTTCTACACCGCTAGACGGTTTATTCTCTTTTGCTGGTGGTACAAAAGGTTTTATGCCTTGAGGAATACTTGGGTCAGCACTGTCAGTACGATTTTTTTTCTGATTATTGGCGTATTCAATTTTTGATCCTTCTTTGGTTAAATTAACACGGTTAGATTTTTGCACTTTAGAATCAGATTGGTTCTTAGTTGCCACCCATTGATAGGGTACGCCGTTTAATTGCCTGCGCATAAAATCCATCCAAATTGGCAATGCAAGCTTACCACCATAACCATTATTACCCAGTGTTGATGGTTTATCAAACCCCATCCATACAACGGTTGCAACAGTAGGTTGATAGCCAGCAAACCAAGCATCTTTAAAGTTGTTGGTAGTCCCTGTTTTACCGCCAATATCTCTGCGGCCCAGGGCTCTAGCCCTTTTGGCAGTACCTATCTGAATGACATCTCGTAAAATATTTGACATATTTGTTGCAGTGGAGACAGAGATAATACGAGGGGCTTGTTCTGCACGTTGGCGATTAACTTTTATGACTTTCATACGGTCAGCAGCGGTGGTAGCATTGTTATCGCCACTTTCTGTTTTTTTACTATTTTTAGCTTTGCTGTTTTGGTTGTTTTGTTTGGTAGTATCTGTATGTGTTGCATTATCATCAACGATTGTTTTATTAAAACAGCTTGCACAGGCTCTGGCAGGATTTGCTTGATATAGCAATTCATTATCAAAGTTGTAAATTTGCTCAATAAAATAAGGTTGAATACGGTATCCACCATTCGCAAAAGTTGAGTAAGCGGTTGCCATTTGAAGTGGAGAGGCTTGCCCTGTGCCAAGTGCAAGTGATAAGGTGGCAGGTAGTTTATTTTGGTCGAGTCCAAATTTATCTAACAGTTGCCTGGCATTTGAAATACCCACAGAGCGCAATACTCTAATAGACACAAGGTTACGTGATAAATAGAGTCCCTGACGTAACGGTATTTTTCCAAGATAGCGACCATCTGAATTTTTGGGTTTCCAACCGCCAATGGAGAGTTTGTTATCTGATACCAGTGTGTCTGGGGTATAGCCTTTTTCTAACGCAGCAGAGTAAACAAGAGGTTTGATAGTTGAGCCTGGTTGTCTCCAGCCATCAGTTGCACGGTTAAATTTGCTGTGATAGTAATCAAAACCACCCACTAGGGCAATGACTGCACCGGTATCAGGGTCTAACGATACTAAGCTTGCTTCTACGTCTGGTATTTGTACGAGTCGCCAATATTTATTGTTAACATTATTTGCATTTGGCTTTACACGCACAATGTCGCCAACTTTGACAATTTGAGAGGGTCGAGAGGGGAATCGTTTAACTTTATTTGCACTGATATATTCACGAGCCCATCGCATGCTAGACCATGGTACGGTTATTTGTGTGCCATCTTTAAGTTTTGCCTGAAAACTACTATTTGATATTTTAGTGACTTTAGCTGGGTGCATACCAGCCACTACACGAAAGTTTTCTAGTTTTGTTTTGCCATCTGCCACGTTACCTAATGCACCACGCCAACCATGCAAACGGTCGTAGCGAATAAGGTGTCTTTTTACGACTTTATCTGCATTTTTTTGTGCATGACTGTCTATGGTTAACCTCACTCTCCAGCCACTATTGATAACGCGAGGACCATATTTATTGATTAACTTGATGCGTGCCATTTCGGTTAAATATGGCATATGAGTATCAATTTGTTCGGCATACAACTTTAGCCCAATTGGCTCAGCTATTGCTTGTTGGTATTGCTTGCTAGTAATGTAGCCAAGTTGCTGCATGCGTTTTAATATCCAGTTTCGGCGGTTTAGTGCCCTTTCTGGATTTTTGACAGGATTATAGGCAGATGGTGCTTTTGGTAGCCCTGCAATCATTGCTGTTTCTGCTAGGGTTAATGTATCTAATGTTTTACTGTAATATTTACGTGCCGCTGCTTTAATACCATAAGCACCTTCGCCAAGATAAATTTTATTAACGTATAGCGTCATAATCTCATCTTTGCTAAGTTCTTGCTCAATTTTACGGGCAATAAATAGTTCAGTTAGTTTGCGGTTTAAAGTTTTTTCAGGCGATAAAAAATAGTTTTTTGCGACCTGCATGGTAATGGTCGAGCCACCAGTTTGTGACTCATCACCAGTTGCTGCTTCGGTAATTGCTCGACCTAACCCTTTTACACTAATGCCTGTATGTTCGTAAAATGCCGCGTCTTCAGCTGACATAAATGCTTGAATCATGGTTTCAGGGATTTCTGCTCGAGTGACAGGCATTGACATACGGTTGCCATAAGAACCAATCAATTTTTCATCATGGCTATAAATTTGCAGAGGCATTTCAAAGTCGGCAGTTTTAATTTGATTAACACTCGGCAATGTTGGCTCAAGATATAATGCCATGCCATAAAACCCAATTGGTAAGGCTAAAGACAAAACAAGTATAAACGCGATAAAAGCGAGTAAAATCTTAAAAATAAAGAAATTTAATTTGGCTGTAATAGAAGATGAAGACATATGTTTATTAAAAATCAAATAAGATAAAAGAGTATTAAATACCATTATACGATGAATAGCTGGTTTGCGTAGTATAAATTACATGAATTATAAAAAAAATTAATTCAATGGGATTAACTTGAATCTTTGCGTTAATTAACGTAAGGTGGATTTAAGAAGGATATCAAGCATTTTTAAGGATGAAAAGTGAGTGTATTTTCTCTGTTTTTTAACAAAAAACAGCAGCTTTTGGGGGTGGATATTGGTTCGGCACAAGTTAAGATTGTTGAGCTAGTGCGAAATTCTCAAGGGTTATTTTTACAAGCATATGCCATAGAGCCAATGCCAGCAGGGTTAGTGATTGATAGAACCATCACAGATGCTGAGGCAGTGGGACAAATCATTACAACAGCGCTTAACAAAACCAAATTTATCAGTAAACGGGCAGCAACAGCGGTTGTTGGTTCAGTTGTGATGACAAAAGTTATTGAGCTGCATTCAAGCCTGAATGATATAGAACGAGAAGCACAAATTTGCCTTGAGGCAGAAAAACATATTCCTTATCCATTATCAGAAGTTAATTTTGATTTTGATGTCATTGCTCGCTCATCGCAAAATCCAAATTATGACAAAGTGTTACTTGCGGTGTCGCTAACAGAAAATGTTGAACTAAGAGCAGATGCATTAATATTTGCGGGGTTAGAGGCGAAAGTTGTTGATATCGAATGCTATGCAATGCAAAGAGCGTTATCTTTGGTTATGAGTGATGGTATTGATGCTTTAGATGACAATATTGTGATGATTGATATAGGGCATCGCCAGTTTACTGTGTATGTTTTTAAAAATAAGGAAATTATTTATAACAAAGAGCAAGCAGCTGACTTGAGTTTTAGCGATGTAAATACATCTGACAATGAGGTATTGGCTAAAAAACTGATAGAAGCAATTAATCATGCTTTGTCATTTTATCTTTCTACTCAAACCAATCATCTAACAAAAAATGGAATTAAGAACCTATTTTTGTGTGGTGGACTTAAGCCTACGATTATGCAGTATGTGCAACATGCACTGTCTCAGTCGTTAGTTGCTTCAAATATCGCTGTTGACAATCATATTAATATTAACATTGCCAACCCTTTTCATAATATGGGTATATCTACCTTTATTAATCCCACTCAATTAAAGCAAGATGCCCCCAGTTTAATGCTTGCTTGCGGTTTGGCAATGAGGAGTTTTGATTAATGGTTAAAATTAATTTACTCCCTTGGCGAGCGGAGCAAAAGCAACAAAAAAATCAACTATTTTTAAAACAATTGGTTTTGTCAGCGTTGTGTGCTGTACTCTTAGGGTTAGGTATTTGGCAATTTTTTAACCAACAACTAACTCAACAGCAGGTAGCAAATGACTATATAACCAGCCAAACGCAAGCGTTGGATGGTCAGCTTGGCTCGGTGGTAAAAATAAAAAGCATTAAAAATATCATGAATCAGCGTATACAAGTGATAGATGTATTACAAACTCGTAGAACAGAAGTCGTCACTTTATGGGAGGATGTTGCAAAGTCAGTGCCAAAAAGGGTGTATTTAACTCGATTTAATCAAGAGGGTGATGTATTAACTTTTACCGGTATGGTAGAGAGCAAAAATGCGTCAAATGATTTGGCTATTTTTGTAAAACGTTTAAAAACCAGTCCTGTTATTGATACGGCAATTGTCAGAAATATCCAACAGTCAAACAGTAGTACAAATCTTAATCGATTTGAAGTTGTAGCACAGCGACAAGATGCAATAGGCACAAATGATGGGCAAAGCGTGGATGTGGGAGAACAGCCGTGATGTTTTCTCGCAAAAATAAAAGAAATAAACAGATATCAAATGCCAGCTTAGATTTTGATGTGAACATGCATCATCAATTTACACCATTTAACAAATTAAGGCAGTTGCGACGAGAAATACAAACTCTTGATATGCAAAATTATGGCAGTTGGTCGTTACCGATTAAAGCTATGGTGCACGGCTTTATTGTTGCTATTATTTTAGCGTTGCTGTGGATATTTCCAATCAGTAGTAAAAAAGCGGCGATTAAAATTGCGGAAGTCCGTAAACAAGTATTGTTAGAAAATTATAAACAAAAGGAGTTGCAAACACGCCATTTAAGCGAATATAAAAGACAATTAGCCATGCTTGATGCCAGTAATCAGTCGTTGCAGGTACAACTACCAGATATGCATCAACAACCTTTTTCATCCAACCTTATGGAACAAATTAGCCAATTAAGTTTGTTAAGCAAGGTTGAAGTAATCGACATTGCCATTGGGCAGGCAATTGAACAAAAAGATTATGTTGAAGAACCAATAAATATAGAAGTGGTTGGTAGTTACAATGATTTAGGTAATTTTTTAAGCCAATTAGTCAATATGGCAAGAATTGTCACCGTGCATGATTTTAGTTTAACGACTAGTCAGAATAAAAAAGCAACACAGCAAAAAACTCTCCAACTGTCGTTGCAATTAAAAGCATATCAAACCAAAGCAGATGTTAAACAAGAGAATATCGATACTGGTGTGCAAGATGCTAGCAAAAGCAATGATAATGCTGATAATAAAGGAGATAACCAAAATGGAAAATAAATTTTTGTTGGGGGTTTTGGGTATTGGCTTTTTATTACAGGCTGGCTGTGCGGATAGGGTAGAACTTGCAAAACAAGAGATCGAAAAGGTTAAAGCAACCAATTCAACAAAAAATATTGAGCCATTACCAAAAATTAGCAGTTATCCTAGCAAATACTATCAGCCAGTGGTTGATACGCAATTATTTTATCAAATGGATGCAAAGTTACCAAATCAAACCAATAATGATGTAAACCAAAGTGGCAAAAAAGCATCAGCAAGCTCGCACAATATCAACACTAAACTTGATGTTGATAACCAAACAAGCTTGTTGAAAAAACCTAAAGGTGTGGCAAAAACCCTATCGGTACCTCCTGACGCAGCAAGGATAACAGAACCGTTAACTACTTTTAATTTTAATGGTTTGGTTTTTAAAGGTATTGTTATAACCCCTCAAGGAGAAACGCTTGGATTGATTGAATTGCCCAATAGGCAACTGATCACTGTTAAAAAAGGGGATTATTTGGGGAATAAGGCTGGCAAAGTGATAGCAATGTCACAAAATTTTTTACAAATTGAGCAGGCAAGTTGGGACGGGAATAAAGTTGTTAAAATTAAAAAAAAGCTATTTTTATCAGCCAAGTAATTGTCACTATTTTAACTAGTTAGATGATGTTTTAATGTATAAATAACCACAAGTGTGCTGGTAATGGGCTGACAAAAAGCTGAGTCATATTAAAAAAGGATACGAACAAAAAATGGATAAAAGATGGGTTAAAATTAGGCAAATGCCTTTATTAATGGTTTTGTTAGCGCTAGTAGGTTTGGTATTTGTCAATACAACCCAAGCCGAGCAAATAGCACTAAATGGTGAAACGGTTGAAACCAAACTAATCACAGCTGAACTTTTGCAAGATATTGTGCAGTCTGAAAATAGCAATAATTTAGAGGGTTTAACTGATAAAACGACCGAGACAATTAACACAGGGACAATTGACATAACCAACCCCAACACGCCCACAAAACTAAGCGATGCCAATACTGTTTATTCAGTAAATGCAAGGGCAAAAAAAGAGGGTGCACAACCGGAGCAAGATTTACTTAAATTGCCTAATAAAAAATATCAAGGTAAACCCATATCGATGGCATTTCAAGACGTGCCTGTTCGTAATGTATTAGATGTACTGGCTCAAGTGACAGGGCTTAATATAGTAACCAGTGATTCTGTAACAGGGACAATGACGCTTAGGCTAATGAATGTCCCTTGGGATCAAGTATTAGATATTATTTTGCAAACACAAAACTTGGTAATGCGAGAAGAAAATCAAGTGTTGATGATAACGCCATCTGATGAAGCTGCCCAAAGGTTAGGGCGTTTTTTGCCACTGCATACAGCATATATTCGCTTAAAGTATGCTAATGCAAAAGATGTTCAGCAAATAATTAAGCAAGGGCAGTTGAATAATCAAAAAATCCCAAACATACCCACCACCATGAGCACGGCTTATGTTAATTCTAGCAATGCTTCATCCATTCCTTTATCAACCAATCATTTAGTTGGTTTAGCCAGCCCCAGTTTACTATCGCCACGTGGTACAGTGACTATTGATGAGCGAACTAACATGTTAATTATTAAAGATACCGCAGATAGTATTAAAAATATTAAAGCATTAATTAGCCGTATTGATATTCAGGTTGAGCAAGTAATGATAGAGGCAAGGATTGTGAGTGCATCAGACTCTTTTAGTCGAGAGCTGGGGGTAAGTTGGGGGATTTTATCTAATACCGTGGCGCATAATGATGACTTATTGGTTGGTGGCAGTCAACAGACCTTATGGGATTTGCGTCATAATAAAGCGGGCAATTATAAAGGGTATGATATTAGCCGACCAAATAATTTAAATGTTGATTTAGGGGTAGATAATGCAGCTGGGCGTATTGCGTTTGGTCTTCTTAATTTATCAGATATTATGATTGATTTAGAATTGTCTGCTATGCAAGCAGAGGGGCGTGGCGAGGTGATTTCTACACCTAGGATTTTAACGGGCGATAAACAAACTGCCAAAGTGGTTTCTGGTACACAAATACCGTATCAAGCGTCGGTTGCAAATGGGGTTACTGCCACAAAGTTTATTGAGGCAGCATTAAGCCTTGAGGTAACCCCGAGCATTACACCAGATGGAGACATTGGTATGCAACTCAATATTAATAATGATGCCCCACGTCAACTGGCGACAGGAGAATATGCGATAGATACCAATAGCATTTCAACAAATGTTATTGTAAAAAATGGTCAAACTGTTGTGCTTGGAGGGGTGTATCGTAATGCAATCTCTAATGCCGAAAACAAAGTCCCAGTATTGGGAGACGTGCCTGTTATCGGTAACTTGTTTAAACAAACGTTACGTAGTAATCAAAAAGAGGAGTTGCTTATTTTTGTAACACCCAAATTGGTTGGTAGTTTTAAATAAGTTTAAGTAATAACTAAGCAATGCGTGTGAGCTTGTATGTGTTGGGATTATTTGTGTGTTGAAGTTATTGATGCCTTTTTTATGCACTAATTTATGCACTAAAAAAGGTCAGCAACATCAGTTACTGACCTGTCGACCTGTCATACACAATGTAATGTATAACGTATTGAATATCTAAATATGTTTAGAATTTATATTTAGCAGATAATTCAACTTGTTGTGTATCATTAGAGTTACCAGCTGTTTCATTGGTAAGTTGTCTTACCTCAACACCAAAATCAATTTCTGGAGCATAAGCGTAAATCATGTTGGCACTTACATATTGGATAGAGCTATCTGCTTTATCATCCACATCTACTGCTCCATAATAAAGGTTGCCACGCAGCTTGTCAGTGAGTTGTTGCTTATAGCCAACTGTGTAACCCACTTGCGAAACCAGCTCACCATCTTCATAATCAACTTTTGTCTTATATCCGCCAACACCAACGTTAGAATAAGGTGCTACACCTTCACCCGTAAAGGCACTTGCGTGCAGTGAACCGTTACCAATTTTATATTTGCCCGCTAAAGATACACCATAGCCCATTTCTGAATCATTAGCATCCGATTGTGCTTCACGTGCCATGGCAGCAATATTATAGCCTAGATTACCTGCTTTGCCTGTATAGCTGGCTAGTAAGTCAGGATAATTAGCATCGTTATAAGCAGGGTCTTGAGCCGTTAAGCGTACACCATTATTGGCATAGTGGAGTACCAAATCTGGGCGAACATTACCAGCACCCATGGTACCAATCGCCGTATTAGCAAAATCAACTTGTTCGCTTAGTTGTGGGTAGACTGAAAGGAATTGACCACTCCAAGTTTGCCCTAAGGTATAGTTACCAGCTTGCATATAGGCATGGCGCAAGCGGAATGTTTTGTTGCCAGTACCATAAAAGTCACCTTCAACCACACCAGTTACTTTTTGGCCATTTACCATTTTTGAGGCTTTGACGTTTACCCGAGACTGTTTGGCAGTGCCGTCAAACGAGTTTTCATCAGTTGCTTCGTTGTCGGTAAAAACACCTTCTGCCTCAACATAGCCACCGATGCTTAAGCTAGCATCACCATTGTTATAGACTTCCATTGCTTGGGCACTTGAACAAGCGGCTACGGTAGCTAGGGCAAGATAAACTTTTTTCATATTATCCATAATATATTTACTCACTATATTAATTTAAAGGGTAAAGTAGAGCTGTAATTCGCCATTCATATAGAAATTGGTATTGAATTATAGCTTGATTCCATTCATTTTTTGGGGAAGGCAAAATAATCTATGATTGGTTAATGTTGTTAACTTAAAAAAGATATTTACACATTCCATTTATCCAAATTTATCCAATTAACTGCTGGCTGCTTTTTATCACTGACCGTCTTATCAAGGTTAAGAACTTAAGACTAAGAAAATAATATGGCTAGCAAGCTTTAATCGAACCCTTTAAGGTTACCCCAATTTTTATGGTTATACAAGAAATTATTACAACATTTTATGCAATTAACCATATAATTAGCCTAGTTGACGGTATTTATTTGTAACAGACAGCATAATGTTTATAAAAATTTAGTTAATATAGTGCGATATAAACATAAAACCGAATAGGTTCAATAGGTTGTGATTTTAATTCATCTGTACAAGTGTTACCGCCATATAACAATAGTGGGTTTTTAAACTATTTTTTTTAAATTATTTTATAATAGATAATGCATATAAAAACTGGTAAGCAACTCAGTTTATCGCTATTATAGATATATTGTATTAATAGTAAGAATGCGTTATGGGAAAACCACTTGATTCCATATTTTTTGTTGGACCAATGGGGGCGGGCAAAACCACAATTGGAAAACTACTTGCAAAAAAACTTGGGCGAAAATTTATAGACAGTGACGGGTATATTCAGGAATGTACTGGCGCAGACATCCCTTGGATTTTTGAAAAAGAGGGCGAGGAGGGCTTTAGGCGAAGAGAGACTAAAGCACTAGACGAATTAACGAAATTGCCAAATTTGGTGCTCGCAACTGGCGGTGGTGCGGTAATGAGCAAGCAAAACCGTAACATGCTGCAAGAACGTGGTTTGGTTATTTACCTTAATGCAAGTGTTGATGTGCAAACAGAAAGAACCCGCAAAGACAAAAACCGTCCTTTGCTTAAAAACCCGAGTCCTAGGCAAGTACTACATCGTTTATATACTCGTCGTCACCCTTATTATCAACAAATTGCAGATATTGAAGTTATAACAGGGCATACTTACCCCAAGCAAATGGTAGCTGAAATTATTACAGCCTTAAATAATTTGGGTTATGAGTTTGATATACAAGATAACGCTACTATTTAAAAACAGTCATTTAAAAAAGTTATTTTATTGGTTTGTTATGTTGTTAACTATCAAATAAAACTTATAAATAATATTGATGTAAATCAAGCAGAAAAAAACTTATGATGAAGTCACAAAAAATTACTGTAAATACTGCCAGTCATGATTATCTAATTCATATAACTCAGGGATTAATCAGCGATTCTGAACAGCTATACCAAGCATTGCAACCTTACATAAAGGGCAAACAAGTATTGGTTGTTACAAATGATGTTATCGCACCTTTATATTTAGGACAACTTAAGCAAGCTTTAGCGCAACGCTATCAAGTGGTTGTTTGTGAACTGCCCGATGGTGAACAATTTAAAAACCAAAACAGCATTAATAAAATATATGACCAATTGATGGATAATCACTTTAACCGTGATGCCACTTTAATTGCACTTGGTGGGGGTGTTATTGGTGATATGGCAGGGTTTGCGGCAGCCAGTTTTATGCGTGGTGTGAATTTTATTCAAATACCAACAACGCTACTTTCACAGGTTGACTCGAGTGTGGGGGGCAAAACAGGTATTAACCATGCACTGGGTAAAAACATGATAGGGGCGTTTTGGCAGCCTCGCCATGTTTTGGCAGATATGCAAACCTTATCAACGCTCCCTGCACGTGAGTTTTCGGCAGGTATGGCAGAGGTTATTAAATATGCTTTTATTATGGATGTACCGTTTTTAACATGGATAGAAGCAAATATTGATGCGATTATGGCGCTTGAATACCATGTATTAAGTTATATCGTAAAACGTTGTTGTGAATTAAAAGCACAAATTGTGGCAGAAGATGAACGCGAATCTGGAAAACGTGCCATTTTGAATTTTGGGCACACTTTTGGGCATGTGATAGAAACGCATCAGGGTTATGGTAATTGGTTGCATGGTGAAGCAGTGGCGGCTGGTATGGTGCAAGCAGCAAAATTATCGCATTTGCAAGGTTGGTTAAGTGAAGGTGATGTTAAACGCATTACTAATATCACTCAGCAATTAAATTTGCCTATCATACCGCCAAAAATTGAAGTGCAAACTGCCCTAGAGCTTATGTACCATGATAAAAAAACCATGTCTGGCAATATTAGGTTGGTTTTATTAAAATCAATTGGAGACGCTGTTGTGACTAAGGATTTCAGCCAAGATAAACTGGTAGAAGTTTTAAAATATCAGTAAAATCCAATTAATAAAAACCTAAAAAATGCCATATTTAAGTTAATCCCGTTATAATATGTAAGTAGTTAAAATTTTATGCTAACTGAATGGAAGTGGGCTAAGTAGCACATGATATAAACTGTCAGATGAGCCAAAATTTTAAAATTGGTCAGTACTCAAGTAAGGTAAGTTAAGATGTTGCAAACTCAATCAAAACTAAAGTCTCGTAAAAAACGTAGGCTGGCTTCTGTATGGTTACTTGCCTCTTTGATTGTAACTTTATTGGCATTTACTTTGTGGATTTTTAGTGCATCTGCTTCTGCAATAGAAAATGAAGAAGAAAAAACAGAAGATGAACAAATAGAAGTAGAAAATAGTTTGCTTAATGAAGTATCACTGACAGGTCAAATTACCAATTTAGATGAACTCACAAGCAGTGTCGCACCAATCAGTTTTGATGATATTATTATTGATATGCGCGATTATCCTGCTGAATTTAAAGACAAAAAGTATTTGATGGCACGTCAGGGTAAATGGACGATTCAGGTCATGAATGTGAGTGACCACAACATTATTAAAGATTATTTACAAACGAGAGAAGATAGAAGCGACTTTGCTTACTTTCGTTATATTGATGACTTTAAAAAAACGCGTTACCTACTAGTATATGGTGTCATGGGTACCGAAGAAAAAATTAACAGCTTGCTTGATAAAGTAGATTTTGCATTACCAAAAGGCGTGAGCGTAAAACCAATCAAATTTAGCGATTATCTTAATAAAGTAGAGAACTATGAGCGTGCAGATTCGATTGTTGCGATTACTAGCAAACAGCCGAGAGAGGTTAAACTTAAACCAACAAACCGAGAATTAGCAGCAAGAACAGCACCACCTAAGATAAAAAACTCCACAAATGCTGTGTCTGATGGTCATAGCGGAGTAAACAATAGTGATTGGACTGCAACAGGGATACAATCTTTTGAAGAGTATAATAATCTGCAAAATTTGCAGCAGCAACAAAAAGCAAATGTTAATGAACCGGTACGATCTACAGACATACAAAAAACGAACAATGTGCCTAAAACAAAGACACCAGTAAAAAATAATGAGTCAAAAACTAGAGCTAAAAATAAGGAAACGTATAAACCATATTCACCGATAGCAGATAGTCCAAATAGTAATACAAACAATGCTGGCTCTCAACCAAAGCAGTTTAACCCAGATGATGTTAAACAATAAGTATTCTTTATTTAGCTCCTATGTAATTGCTTTTTTATTCAAAATGGTTATGTAGCGCATAATTATTTTTGACTAGATTTTTGTTTTATCATCTAATATCATGGAAGGTCGGCAAAAATCGTATCGTTAAGTTATATTCTACAAGCTTTAAAGTATTGCTTATTAAATAAGGTGTTAATATTGGCGTTATTTAGTATTTTACTCCGGTTATCTTAAAGCGTTAAAAGCATACTATACAGTCAGCAAATCATTGGATTTAAATTAAGTTGATTATGTAAATTTATAAAGTTTTTATGTTAAGACTTAACGTTTTAGACTGTTTTTTCTTTTTTAAAAGATTTTAATATTTGTCATTCTTTTTTAACTAGCTTATTGCCAGTTACATATTTTATATATATGACGTTTGTTGTTAATTGCATAGCTAACAGCCATGTATTTAGGTTTATCTTATCAACAGACTGACAAGTGGATTACTTGTCTGCTGTTTTCTTAATAAGGGTATCAAAGCATTATGACCAGACAATTATTTGACCAAGACTTAGAGCATTCAAGTTGTGGTGTCGGTTTTATTACCAATAAAAAAAGCATCCAAACGCATGAGTTGTTAGAACATGCTCATGAAGCTTTATGTAAAATTCCACACCGTGGTGGTATGAGTGCCGAAGGCGTCGGTGATGGTGCTGGTGTTAATATTGACATTTCTTTAGATTTTTATCGCTATCTTACAGATATAGAAGACTTAAAAGCGGGTGAGTTTGGGATTGGTAATTTTTTCTTCCCAAAAGATGAGAGCCAACATGCGCGTTCAGAACAAGCAATCCGTGATATTTTAAAAGCACACGATTTAAAAATACTATTGTGGCGAGATGTTGAAACAAACCCTGAGGTATTAAATCTTGCCGCTCAAAAATCACAACTGGTTATTCATCAGGTAGTTTTTGCTAAGCCAAAATTAATAGGATCAAGTGAGAATTCTCAAGAACATTTTGAGAAGGTCATCCATTTAGCCCTTAAAAAGATTGAAGCGTTATCATTAAATGATGAAAGTTTGCTAGGGTTATTCCCTCTTTCTATGAGTTCTAAAACGCAAGTTTATAAAGGGCGTTTAAATAGTTGGGAGGTTGTACCCTATTTTAAAGATTTGACCAACCCTGAGCATAAAATTCATACCTTGTTTTTCCATACAAGGTTTTCAACCAATACAGCACCAAACCCATTGTTTGCACAGCCTTTCCGCCGTATGGCACACAATGGTGAGCTCAATACTGACAAAAAAAATAGGCTGAGTGTTGCTGCAATTGCTAAGTCACGTGGTAAGGAGCTGAAATTCCCTAAAGGGCAGTCAGATTCAGCCCGACTTGATCAGACCCTAGCAAGGCGTATGATTGAAGATGAAATGGCAATCGACAAGGCGCTGGTTGCAATGATGCCACCAGCTTGGGAGAACGACCCAAATTATTCAAAACAAAATAACCCTAAAGTTAGGGCAATGCTTGAATACTTTTCATTATCTGAAGAGAAAAATGACGGACCAGCTGCCATTATCTTTTTTGATGGTACTAAAGTTGGTGCAAGGCTTGACCGTTTAGGTCTGCGTCCACTTCGCTCGGTTGAAACCCATGATTATTTTGCCGTTATGAGTGAAGCAGGGCAGATTGACTTTGACCCAAGTACGGTAGTTGGTCGTGGGCGTATTAAAGCTGGTGGTATGGTAATGTTTGACCATGCAAGCCAACAGATTTTACGCTCCGATGAGATTTTAGAAAAACTCGCTAATGAACAAAATTACCAACGGTTATTGGATGAGGCAAAAATTGATATTGATGAGTTGCCAGAACTTAAGCAAAGTGACTATGCCATACCCACTGATTTAAGTTTATCTGCTCGTCATGTGGCTTATTCATTAAACCAAGAAAGTTTTAGATTTTTCTTAGATCCGATGATGGCAGAGGCAAAAGAAAAAGTATCAGCCATGGGGTTTGGTTTAGCTCCAGCAGGTATTGAACCAAATGAAGGTGGCATGTCTCGCTATTTTAGTCAACGTTTTGCACAGGTTACTAACCCATCATTAGACAGTATCCGTGAAGCAGATGGTATGACTCTGCGTGTGGCACTAGGGGCAAAACCTAATTTTAGTAATGGCACAACCAAACAGTTAGTGGTTGAGTCGCCTATATTACAGCCACAGCAATTAATGCAAATTAAGGCATTAGGTGATGATAAAGCGATTGGTGTTAAAACCTTAGATGCGTTGTATGTGCCGAGTGAAGATGAAACAAAAAATCAAGAAAACTTAAAAGCCGCAGTTGCTTCAGTTTGTGAGCAGGTTGCTCAACTTGCTGATCCAAAAAATCAGCCATCTGGTAACCCATACGGTGTTATTGTTTTATCTGATGTTAATATCAGCAAGCAACATGCGCCAATACCAGCAATTTTGTTGGTGTCGGCGGTTAACCAGCATCTTATTGCTAAAGGGCTACGTTTTTATACCAATATTATTATGGAAACGGGGCAAGCGGTTAGCACACATGATATTGCTTGTATACTTGGCTTTGGTGCATCAGCAGTATGCCCAGTGACTGTATATAGCCGAGCTTTAGAACTTTATCAACAGCCAGATGCGGTTGCTAAAGCATTAAATAATTACCAAAAAGCAGTAGAAAAAGCCTTAATGAAAACCATGGGTAAATTTGGGCTTTGTACGGTAGAAAGCTACATTGGTGGTGAGTTTTTTGAATCAAACTTTTTAGATACCAAGGACGAATATCTCGCTAAGATATTCCCAAATATTCGCTCACCACTTGGTGGTGCAGGCTTTACTGAAATTGCGAAAAGTGCGACAGATTGGCACAACAAAATTAAAGAGGTGCAAACAGAAGAGCAAATACCACTGTTAGGTTTGTTTAAAGAACGTGCAGATGGCTCTGGTCATGGTTTTGGTGTAACAGCCGTACGTGAATTTAGTGCGATGACAGAAGAGGATTTTAGCTATACTGATGAGCTTATTAAAAATGAAGAGGCAACATTATTACCAAATGACACCAGCTATAAAGATTTAGGCTATGAAAAGCGTACGCCAGAACAAATTGATAAACATATTATAACGCCTGCTTATCGTCATTTTGCTAAAGAAATCTATGCCGAGCGTGATGAGCGTCCTGCTACTTTACGTGATGTTTTAGCACTGCCTTTTGATGCGAACAATGCTAAAACAGCTGATGATTTTGTAACATTATTTAAAAAATATAGCAGTAAGGGTAACAACAACTTAAGCGTACAAGGCTTAACGATTACTGCCAACAGTGGGCATAAATCGGATAATGGAAAAGAGTTGGGTCAAACTGACTATCAACTAAGGTTAGCTAACAAAAATTATGATGCGTTTGCACAAGCTGCTAAGCATGTGTTTGGTAGCCAAATTACTGCTAAGGTTGATGAAAAAGGTATCAGCATTAGTGCAACAGGTGATGCGGCAAACTTTTTTGCGTTATTGCAAACCAGCAATCAGGAGATTTCACTAGATGAGGTGCAACCTGCTCATCAAATTACTAAAGTATTTTCAACCGGGGCAATGAGTCATGGTGCGTTAGTTGAGCGTGCCCACCAAGCGGTTGCTCATGGTGCTAATATTGCTGGTGCGTTAAGCAACTCAGGTGAAGGTGGTGAGAAGTCTTACCGCTATAACTCAATCAAAGCAAGTAAAATCAAACAGTTTGCTTCTGGGCGTTTTGGGGTTTGGACAGGGTATGTTGCTGACCCATCGCTTGAAGAAATTGAAATTAAGATTGGGCAAGGTGCTAAACCAGGTGAAGGTGGTCAGTTACCTGCTAAAAAAGTCAATGTGGAAATTGCGGCTGCCCGAAGTGGTACCCCAGGGGTAGAGCTTGTGTCGCCACCACCGCATCATGATACCTATTCTATTGAAGACTTAGCTCAGCTAATCCATGATGCCAAATGTGCGAGAGTACGTGTTATTGTTAAGCTTGTTTCTTCTGAAGGTGTTGGTACGATTGCAGTTGGCGTGGCTAAAGCAGGCGCTGATGTGATTAACATTGCAGGTAATACAGGTGGTACAGGGGCGGCACAGGTAACCAGTCTTAAACACTCAGGGCGAGTGGCAGACATTGGTATTGCCGAAGTACACCAAGCATTAGCAGAAAATGGGTTGCGTGACAAAGTAGTATTGCGTTGCTCAAACGCTCATCAAACTGGGTTAGATGTAATTAAATCGGCTATTTTAGGGGGTGATAGTTTTGAGTTTGGTACAACCGCATTAATGATGCTTAAGTGTGTTATGGCTAAAAACTGTAACGTTAAATGTCCAGCAGGTCTTACCACTAATCCAGAACTATATGAAGGTGACCCAAGAGCATTAGCACAGTATTTTATTAACCTTGCCCACGAGGTGCGTGAATTATTAGCAAAACTTGGTTATCGCTCACTGGACGAGATACGTGGGCAAACGCATCTACTTAATTTAATTAACCATTCAGAAATGGTTGGACAAATTGATGCAACCGGCTTGTTGCGTCAAGTGGATGTGGTCAAAATTGATAAGCCGATTTACCTAGAGGCTAATTTTGAGGTTGATGATTATTATTATAACCGCTTTATGCACAAGCTTATTAATGGTAAAGCACGTAAAATTAATATTAAAGGTCCTAAACTTAATAACCGTAATAAAACAGTGGGTGGTCAATTCTCGGTCGATGTTGAACGCTTATTAAACTATACGTTAACTGACGAGCAAGTGGCAGAACAACCAGCTATTAAAGTACTTGCAAATGGGCGAAGGGTATTAGAAGAAGACAGTGTTACCATTTACACTCACAACGCAGGTGGACAAAGTTTTGGCGCCTTTAACACTTCTGGTATTACTTTGATTAATAAAGGCGTGGTTAATGATGGTGTTGGTAAAGCCTTAACAGGTGGTTGTATTGTTATTAAAAGCCCAGGTTTTGCCCGCCATTGGGATTCAGTGAGTGCAGACCGTAACGTAGTGGTTGGTAACTTTGCATTATTTGGTGCCGTTGGTGGTGAACTGTATGTAGAAGGACAAGCAGGTGACCGCTTTGGTGTACGTAACTCTGGTGCTGTTGCTGTGGTTGAAGGTGTGGGTGATTTTTGCTGTGAATACATGACCAACGGTTCGATTGTAAACCTTGGTAGTTATGGTAAAGGTTTTGGTAATGGTATGAGCGGTGGTACAGCCTATCAGTACGACCCAACAGGCGAAATTGTTAATCGTTGCTCAAAGGATTCGGTTGTCGCTTTACCACTTGCAGACAAAGTGAGATTAGCAAGAGCACAAGAATACGCACTTATTGAACATTTGCAAGAGCACTTACGCCGTACTGGGTCTGAAGTTACTCAAAAGATATTGTCAGATTGGGATAATTCTCGCCAAGATTTTTATTACTTTATACCAGTTGCATTAATGAATCATCACCGCAGTGAAAACATTGCCAAGCTGATTGCTCGTAAACAAATGATTGAAGAGCTTGCGGTTGCATTTGCTAAAAACCAAACAAACAGACTGGTTGCGGCTTTTGATGAGCATGAAAAATCTGGCATGCCATTATTTGGTGGTATGATTCCATCAATTGGGGATACTCATTCAGAGCTTATGTCACAATATATCAATGTGACAGGTGTGTGGCACAGAGCTTGCGAGCATTCGCAAAAAGCTTTAGGGATTGAAACGACCCCAGTTGATGTTGGTAACTTAAAATGGCAAGCAGATAACGACAAAATTAATGAGGGTGCTATTAAATTATTACGTACTCAAGAACGTAAGTTAATGGACAATCTATATAAAGATGTGCGTGAAGCAATTGCCGATTATAGCGATAACGCTTTGGCAAGCCTGCTTGCAAATAAACGTGTAGAAGACTATAAAGAGGCTCGCAGTAAGCGTGAAGTTACTGAGTCTAAAGCATATGGTACTGAAGTATGGATTGATGAATGTGATCATGTCAATGCTAAAGAGTTGGCAGAGTTTGAATCGCTCGAACAACAATTGGCAGTACATTACCTAAAATTTATTTTAGGCAAGATGGCAGAAGAAACAGTATAAACATCAATCATACAAAGGATATAACAATGGATAAGCAAAAGTTAGTAGATATCTTATCAGGCGGTTTACAGTCGGCAGTTTTACCAATTGGGTTGCCACTAAACAATCAACAAAAACAATGGCTTGGTGGGTTTTTTGCAGGTTTGCAAACGCAATCAGCAACTGCTGGTGGGTTAGAAGCCGCAGGCAAACCGTTACTTATTATTTATGGCACCCAAACAGGTAATTCAGAAGCGGTTGCCGAAGATGCTGCCGCTGCTGCTAAGTTAAACGGACTTGCACCTGTTGTGATGGATATGGATGATGTTGATGTTGCCACCTTAGCAAATACCGAACGCTTATTAGTAGTTACCAGTACCTATGGTGAAGGTGAGATGCCAGATAATGCACACTTATTATGGGAAGCCATTTGTGAAGACTCAGCTCCCAAACTGGATAAAACCTTTTATTCAGTATTGGCATTAGGTGACTCAAGCTATGATGATTTTTGCCTTGCAGGAAAAGAGTGGGATGAACGATTGCAAGCATTGGGTGCCACTAAAGTTGCTGATAGAGTCGATTGTGATGTCGATTTTGAGGAAGCGGCTAGCGGCTGGATAGAAACTGTACTTCCAATTATTAGCGAAAAAGGCTCAGATGAGGTTGCTAACCCGATAGCTGGCACTAAAAAGTCGGCTAAGAGCAAATTTAATCGCAAAAACCCATTGCCTGCTATTTTAAAAAGCAAACGCATATTAACTGCTCCTGAGTCTAGTAAAGAGATTGTACATTATGAGTTTGATTTGGCTGATAGTGGAGAGACCTATTTAGCAGGTGATGCACTAAACATTGTGCCAATAAATCGTGATGATTTAGTGAATGAGTTTTTGGAATACTTTGCAGAAGAAGCGAATGAAAATGTACGCCAACAATTAACGACTGAATTAGAAATACGCACCCCCAGCAAAGAATTGATTAAACTGGTTGCCGAAAAAGGCGGCGATGATGAGCTAAATAGGCTACTGGCAAACAATGATCCCGAAGCACTTGATGACTTTTTGTGGGGTAAAGACTGCTATGAACTAGTAACAAAATATGCAGGTGATAATTTGACCCTAAATGAGTTTTTAGCAACCTGTAAACCATTAGTAGCACGTGCATACTCCATCTCCTCGAGCATTAAAAAGCATAAGAATGAGGTGCACCTGACAATTGGTAGTGTCCGTTATAAAGCTAATGAACGTCATCAAAATGGGGTTGCTTCAACTTATTTGGCTGATATGGCGAATGAAGGAGATATAGTACACTGTTATTTCTCTCCCAATAAGAGCTTTAAAATACCACAAGATGGCAGCCTACCCATTATTATGGTAGGGCCAGGTACTGGTATTGCCCCTTTCCGTTCATTTCTTGAAGCCAGGGAAATGACAGGAGCGACAGGCGACAACTGGTTATTTTTTGGTGATCGCAACGCAGCGACAGACTTTATTTACCGTGAAGAAATTGAAGCAATGCAAGCAAAAGGGCTACTCACCAAACTAAGCTTGGCATTTAGCCGAGATCAAGCCAAAAAAACATATGTACAAGACCGCATGAAAGAAGAAGGTGCAGAACTATTTGCATGGCTTGAACGAGGCGGTTATTTTTATATTTGTGGTGATGCCTACCGTATGGCAAAAGACGTTGATAAAGCCTTGCATGAGATTATTGCTGAACATGGTAATATGAGTGATGATGAAGCTGTTAGTTATGTCAATAAGCTTAAAAAAGATAAGCGTTATGTCAGGGATGTTTATTAGACTTTTAAACTTATAGATAACTTAAAGAAGGCTGGGTGCATATCCAGCCTTTTGTGTGTTTATTTAAGATTTTTACTATATTTAGCTTGCCGTTCAAACTTATCTGGTTTACACTTGTTAACTGATTTAAGGTCTTATATTTATTCTTATATTTGGGTTTAAAAGCATAAGATGACACAAGATAATCCTAAACAGCAACAAAAAATAAGCAGACTTTTAGACTGGTTAAAAAGCCTGTTGGGCTTTACCGAAATTGATATGGGGTTGTCAACTTTTGATGATAGTGCAGGCAAACAGCTCACAATCATTTATGGTACCCAAACAGGTAATGCTCAGTCGGTTGCCGAGATGGTTGCCGAACAAGCAAAAGCCATTGGTTTAGACACCTCGTTAAGAGATATGGAAACAGTAGATATCAGCCTTTTTAAAGAGATTGAGCATCTGCTTGTTGTAACCAGTACTTTTGATGATGGTGGCATGCCTGAAAATGCCGAAGCGTTATGGGAGTCAATTTGTGACCCAAGTGCCCCTATGCTAAATGGGCTTAAATATGCGGTATTAGGCTTAGGAGACTCAACCTATTTAAACTTTTGTATGGCAGCTAAAGAGTGGGATGCACGTTTAGAAACCTTAGGTTGTGTGAGTATTACCGATAGAGTTGATTGCGATGTAGACTATGAAGCGCCTTCAACTGTTTGGGCTCATACAGTGTTGTCAAGCATTGCTAAAGACTATGGTTTGCAAGATAATTTAAGCAATTTAGCAAACTTAGATGCTCAAAACATGCAACCGCATTTGCCATATAATCATACCCACAAAAACCCATTCAACGCTAAAATGTTAACTAAAAAAATGTTAACTGCGGTAAGCTCTAGTAAACAAATTATGCATTATGAGCTAGATATCAGTGAGCTAGCTGTTTTAACTGGCAGTAATGCGGATATGCCTTTATATGCAGAAGGTGATGCCATTCATATCATCCCAAAAAATAACTCAAAACTAGTAAAAGAAGTTTTAAACTACTTTGAAGCGAACAAAGCAAACCAAGAAAATGCCACATTGGTTCATCAACTCACTAATGACCTTGAAATACGCACCCCCAGCAAAGAATTGATTAAACTGGTTGCCGAAAAAGGCGGCGATGACGAGCTAAATAGGCTACTAGCAAACAATGATCCTGGAGCACTTGATGATTTTTTATGGGGCAAAGATAGCCTAGGACTTATCAAAACTTATGCTGATAAAAAAATAGCGTTAAATGAGTTTATTAGGGTCTGCCAACCACTAGTTGCCCGTGCATACTCAATTTCATCTAGCCCACATAAACACCCTAATCAAGTGCATATGACGGTACGAAGTGTGCGTTATAACAGTGCTCAAAAAGAGCATAGTGGGGTTGCTTCAACTTATTTGGCTGATATGGTAAATGAAGGTGATACCATACAATGCTATTTTACTTCCAATGCGAGCTTTAAAATACCACAAGATGGCAGCCTACCCATTATTATGGTAGGACCAGGTACTGGTATTGCCCCTTTCCGCTCGTTCCTTGAAGCCAGGGAAATGACAGGAGCGACAGGCGATAACTGGTTATTTTTTGGTGATCGCAACGCAGTGACAGACTTTATTTACCGTGAAGAAATTGAAGCAATGCAAGCAAAAGGGCTACTCACCAAACTAAGCTTGGCATTTAGCCGAGACCAAGCCAAAAAAACATATGTACAAGACCGCATGAAAGAAGAAGGTGTAGAACTATTTGCATGGCTTGAACGAGGCGGTTATTTTTATATTTGTGGTGATGCTTACCGTATGGCAAAAGACGTTGATAAAGCCCTGCATGAGATTATTGCTGAACATGGTAATATGAGTGATTTAGATGCCATGATGTATGTTAATAAACTGCAAAAACAAAAACGGTATGTTAAAGATGTTTATTGATAAATAATAGCACCAACATGTTAAAATAGGTTAAGCTGCAACAGCAGCTTAGCTTTTTTTGTTTTTATAGATATGCAAATAAATAATAGGTATAAATAATGAAAACCTTAATTTTATACTCAAGCGTTGATGGGCAAACCAAAAAGATTTGTCAGTATATTGCAGATGAGGTAAAAGCAAATAGCAACAAAACGGTTGAATTAGCAAGGTTAAGTGATTTTGCCAAGCAACCAAATTTTACAGATTATAATGACATCATCATAGGGGCAAGTATCCGCTATGGTAAACACCGTAAATATGTACAGCAGTTTATCGAACAATATAAAAGTGAGCTAGCAATAAAAAATACCGCTTTTTTTTCAGTCAACCTTGTTGCCCGTAAGGATAATAAAAACACTGCCAGTACTTGCCCTTATATGATTAAATTTTTACAGACCACCCAGTGGCAACCTACTATTGCAGATGTGTTTGCAGGGCAATTGGATTATGCACGATATGGTATTTTCGATAAACTAATCATTAAATTTATTATGTGGATAACAAAAGGTCCCACTAAAAGTGACAAGCCGATAGAATTTACTGACTGGCAACGTGTTAAAGTATTTTCTGAACAAATACTGATTTTGTAATATATTAAAATTAGCCTTGTTTGTAGTAATATACGAAATATTATATAACCAACCAAATTTTTAATTTTGTGACTTTGAGTTTGGGGCTATGAACCATGGTTAGACAAAAGGATAAACATAAATCATGAAACTTTTAACAAGTAAAAAAATAAGCTTTATTGGTGGCGGGAACATGGCACAAGCTATGATTGGCGGTTTGTTAGCAAAAGGCTTTAAAACCAGCCTGATTACGGTTGCCGAGCCAAATGAGGCAATACGCAAAAAGCTTGAAGAAAAAGGGTTGATAACCGTTGATGCAGCAGTTAATCCAACTGTAGCAGTAGAAGGTGCTGATATTATTGTTTTGGCGGTTAAACCACAAATTTTGGGTAAGGTTGTTGCTGAGTTTAAAGATGCTTTGCATGAGCAATTGGTAATATCCATTGCGGCAGGTTTATCAGTGAGTACCATATCAACCATGCTAGATGGATATAAAACCATTGTGCGTGCTATGCCAAATACCCCTGCGATGTTGCAAATGGGTGCGTCTGGGCTGTATGCACCAACTGCGATAAATGATGAACAAAAACAGTTAGCACTTGCGATTATGTCCGCTGTTGGATTGGCATTGTGGGTGGAAGAGGAAAACCACCTACATGCAGTAACTGCAGTATCTGGTTCGGCACCTGCATACTTTTTTTATTTTTTAGAAAACATGATAGAAGCAGCGGTAGATTTAGGCTTAACGCCAAAACAGGCATCTGCTTTGGCAATGCAAACAGCACTTGGTTCTGCTCAAATGAGTATTGTTAGCGATACATCACCAAGTCAATTACGTAAAAATGTGACTTCGCCAAACGGTACAACGCATGCGGCAATTGAGTTTATGAAAACTCATAAAGTGGGTGAACATATCCAGCAGGCGATGAAGGCATGTAATGAGAGAAGCATTGAGCTTAGTAAAGTGTTATAAGTTACAATGTTAAAACATTTTATAGTCGTAGAGAAGATAAATCATTACGGTGTCAAGCTCGCTTGAAGTACTACTTGTACATCGGCACTCGCTTTCCTTGTAGTGAATTTACTTTTCTTTGACTATAGTATTTAGCCATAATTAAGCAATCAGAACTTGAGAATTAAAGAATGAACCCACTAGTTTTTAATGTGCTAAGCATTGTGACCACCTTTGCAATGTTATTAATTTTTATTCGTTTTATGCTGCAGTTTGCAGATATTAGCCCACGTAACCCTTATGTAGAGCCTGCTTATAAAACCACTAAAATTGTTGATTTGTTTGAAAATATTTTTCCAACCATTGGGCAGGGACGTATTAGCCTTGCAGCAATTGCACTGATGTTTTTAATCCGTTTGATTGATATATCTGCCCATGCAGGGTTAGCAGGACACAGCTTTACACCAATTGAATTATTTTTTTCAGGTAGTTTAAGTCTTATTCTAGATTTTTTATCAATGTGTCGTTATTTAATTATAGGGTCTATTATTTTAAGTTGGGTGGTGATGTTTACAAATTCTATGCATCCAATGATTGAAATTATCATGCAATTGGCAGAGCCTATTTTGGCACCTTTCCGTCGTTTGATTCCAAACCTTGGTATGTTGGACTTATCGCCAATTATTGCATTTTTTGCTTTGGCATTGGCAGAAAGAATCGTTCAGTCGGTAGCTACAATGATTGCCCCAATGCTAGGTAGCTAATAATAAATGGGTGGCTAATAAATAGGTAGATAATGAATAGATGAATAGGTAAGTAATAAATAGTTAGGCTCTAGACTGGCTTAAGTTTAATGGTGTCACTTAACTCTGCGATTTAATTAAGTAACGGTTTTAAACCTTTGTTAGTCTAGAGCCAATTTAATTAAGTAAAAGCAATGTTTGAAGTGCTATCACTTTTTTCTTCTAGTTGTTCTTCTTCAAGTACTAAAGAAACCAATTTTCGACCTGCTGGTATTTTGTCGTTAAACTCGTTGGTTATGACATGCAGTATATGGTCTTTATCTATGGTGTATAGCGGTACAAATTGATGGTTATCGGCTTTGTAGTGGGCATAAGTATAGTTGTTAGTAATATTGGTTACTTTAATACGTGCCTTTTTAGAAACCATGCTTGCAAGCTTTGCATAAGTTACATTATCGCCAAATAGCCAATGAGAGTTAAATAAAGACTTGTTGTTATCTGTATGCTGTACTTCTTTTTTAAGCTTTAATCGGAAAATATTTTTATTTCCAAACTCATGTCGATAATGTAGTTCAGATAACATATTAAGCTCTCTATCTACATGTACTGCAAAAAGGTTGCCAATGCCAATTAAATCTAAATGTGATTCGGCATGTTCAGAAACAGGATTACCATAATAAGTGCGCAAACCTTTCATACGAGCCTTAGCAATATTGGTATAAACTGAGTCAGCAACAATAACTTCAAAACCTTGGTCTTTAAGTGATTTTGCAATTTTTAAAGCCACAGGGTTAGAGCCAATAAATAATACACCAGTGCTTGCAGGTTCTCGCACACCTAAGATGCGAGCAACTACTTTTGCTCCCAATCCCTGAATCATTACCGTGCCAATAATTACCATAAATACTAAAGGCACAAGTAACTCAACTCCTTTAATGTTGTATTCTTGCAATTTAATTGCAAATAAAGAAGAGATTGCGGCGGCAACAATACCACGTGGTCCTATCCAACTAATCATTAGCTTTTCTTGAAGCTTGAGTGACGAACCAAGCGATGATGCCCATACAGCGAGTGGACGAGCAATAAACATGACAATACCAAGTAGTATTAGACCGGTGATACCAATGCTAAATAAGTTTTCTAGTTCTACACGAGCGGCGAGCACAATAAATAGAACAGAGATCAGTAATACTGTTAATGACTCATTAAATTCTAAAATATGATCTTTAGGAAAATCCTTCCAGTTAGCTAAAGCAACACCCATAACGGTGACTGTTAATAAGCCTGATTCATGTTCAATATGGTTTGAAACAGAAAATAACAGTAAAACAAAAGAAAGCGTAAATACGTTAATTAAGTACTCAGGTAGCATGTGGCGTTTTATGAGTGATGCAAGAACCCATGCACCAAGCATACCAAGTATTAAGCCAAGTGCAACAATTTCACCAAAAATAAGAAGCCCGTTTGCTTTGCCTTCAGAGATAATGTATTCATAAACTAAAACGACTGCAATTGCCCCAATTGGGTCGATAATGATACCTTCCCATTTAAGGATGTTAGAAATCGTTTTATTAGGGCGAACACTCCGTAATAGAGGGATGATAACAGTAGGTCCTGTAACACAAACCAGTGCACCAAAAAGTAAGGCAATCAGAGGGTCAACATCAAATAAAAAATAGGTAGATAACGCTACAACACCAATAGTGATGACCACGCCTAAGGTGACTAGCTTTTGTACAACCGTACCATGTTGTTTGATTTCTTCAAACTCAAGTGTTAGTGAACCTTCAAATAAGATAACGGCCACACCAAGGGAAATGAAAGGGAATAACAAGTCGCCAAGCATTTCATTTGGATTCAAATAACCCAAGACTGGACCAATAATAATACCCGTTAATAAAAGAAATAAAATGGACGGTTGCTTGAGGTACCAAGCCAACCATTGGGCAGCAATACCTAACCCAATGATACCTGATAGCATTAATGCAGTATCCATAAAAATATCCTATGTGATTTATTAAAATAAGAATTTAAAAAGAATATACAAATTCTGTTAAATATTTAAAGTTACTGATTTAAATATTTAACAAAACCTAAATATATAACTCAAAATAAGGAAGCTTGAATTTAAATGATGTTTTTTTATAAAAGTTTATCCATCACCAAGCGACATAATAGCATGTAATACAATGGTAAGTTAGCTATTGTAAAGCTATTTTACAATTTTGTTAGGGCAAAAAAAATAAATTCAAGTTAATAACAATCAAAGATTTAAAATTAACCTCATTGGCTGTTAGTTAAAAAAAGATGGATGATGATACTGGCATGATGACCTATACGATTGCAGTTTGGATAAGCCAAAAGGTATAAATGACAAAGGTCGTTAATAAAATAATACCTGCCATATGGTATAAACTACTTTTTTGTCTTAGTGCAACTAAAGCCAACACAAACAACATGATGGTCATAATACCCACCATAAGCATATCTCGATTTAAAATAGATGCTTCTACATTCATTGGTGAAATAACGGTAGCTAAACCGACCACTCCTAGCGTGTTAAAAAGATTGGAACCAACAATATTGCCTAATGCCATGTCTGATTCACCACGTCGTGCTGCAACGATAGAGGCAACGAGTTCTGGTAGAGATGTACCTATGGCAACAATAGTAAGACCAATCAATAGTTCACTAAGTCCCCATAATCTTGCTAATTCAACAGCTCCAAAAACGATAATACGCGAGCTTAAAACTAATAGTACCAACCCAACAACTAGCGAGAAAATGGCTTTACTGGTGTTAATACCAGCATTTTCATGCGGGATATCATCGGTTTGTCGACCTTTTAGGCTTAAAATGATTTGGGCAAGTAGTACAATAGCGAGTGCTACTAGCATGATGACGCCTTCGGTTAACGTTAGTTTGCCATCAGATAACTGAAAGGCAACTAATGCTGTCGCTGCTATCAAAAACATCATATCGTGTTTAATTACGTTGGCTTTAATCGCAATAGGGCTAATGATAGCTGCCATACCTAGTACTAATGCAATGTTCATGATATTTGAACCAAATGCGTTACCTAAAGCAATACCTGGGCTGCCATCAAGTGCAGAAAGGGCGGATACTACCATTTCTGGGGCAGATGTACCAACACCCAAAATAATGACACCAATTAAAAAGCTGGGCATATTTAGCTTAACGGCTAGGTTGGTTGCACCGTCAATAAAAGTATCTGCACTCCAAATTAAAACGGCAAGACCAATAATAACGGCAACAATGGCAATGGCTAATGACATGATGAAAACTCTTTATTTATATTTTCTGTGGTGCATAATGGATACACTTAATTTTATATGGCAATTTATATAATAAAAGGCACATAGAATGCACCTAAAAAAAGTGGGCTTAACAGATACTGATGTTATTTGACTTGAACAGGAATGATATTAGCGGTGTCTTTAACCGTATTGTCTTCATTGCAATAAACCAATTTTGGTTTATGAGTATCTGCTTCTTCTTCTGTCATATGGACATAGGCACAAATAATTACTATGTCACCTAAATCAGCCTGATAGGCAGCCGCACCATTTAGTGAGATAATACCAGAGCCAGATTCTGCACGGATTGCATAAGTACGAAAGCGTTTGCCATTACTGACATTATAAATGTCGATTGATTCGTTTTCACGAATACCAGCTAAATCTAATAAGTCACTATCAATACCGCAAGAACCCTCATAATGCAAATCTGCATGTGTGACTCTTGCACGGTGTAGTTTGCCTTTTAGCATGTTTAATAGCATAGCTAATTTCCTGAATTTAAATATTAATTAATGTAAATTTTGCGGTTAAATAGGTTAGCTGTCAATAGCTGTATTGTAACCTGTTAACTTAGTCCATGTTGGTTGGGTTACCTATTAGGGAGCTTAAATCCATTGATATTAGCACGTGCTTTTTCTATATCACCAGCTAACATTAAGGATAAATTATCACGTGCGCATTCTAACGCTCTATCAATTGTAACTTTCTCGTCACTATGTGGTTTGGATAATACATATCCACTTACTTTAGATTTATGACCTGGGTGTCCAATACCAACCCGCAACCGATGAAAGTCATTACCAATATGCGGTACAATATCTCGTAAACCATTATGACCACCATGACCACCACCAGTTTTTAATTTAATACTGCCAGCGGGTATGTCTAATTCATCATGGGCAATTAATAGTTGGTTGTTATCTATGTTAAAAAAATTAACCATTGGCACAACGGATTGCCCAGATTTGTTCATAAAAGTTTCGGGTAATAACAAACGAACATCATGCCCATAAATGCGACCACGCCCTGTTAAACCAAAAAACTTTTTTTCGGAAGACAGGGAAATACCGAACTGTTTTGCTATTTGCTCTACAAACCAAAAACCAGCATTATGCCTTGTTTGGGCATATTGCTGGCCTGGATTGCCAAGCCCAACAATAAGTTTTAGCTGGGTCATGGTATTATTCTCTCTACTGCATTAAAAGAGGACTATTCGTCATCGCTTTCTTCTGGAGCGTCTTCACTTTCACTTTCATTTTCGCTTTCTTCTGGAGCCTCTTCAACTTTTTCTTCTTTAGCGGCTGTCATGTTGGCGACTGTACGGTCTGTACCTGCTTCTAGATCTGCCAGTACAACACCTTCTGGTAGTTCGATGTCTGACAAATGTACAGAGTCACCAATATTTAGACTGGATACATCAATTGCAATAAACTCTGGAATTTGAGATGGTAAGCAGTTGATGTCTAAGTCTACAACTTGTGTCGATAAAATACCGCCGGCTTTAGAGCCAGGTGCTACATCTTCACCTTCAAAGCGTACAGGAACACTCATGCTAATCTTCTGACCTTTAACAATACGTTGGAAGTCAGCATGCATTGGGCAGCCTTTTGAAGGGTGACGTTGTAGAGCTTTAATAATGCCTTGCTCACTATCACTACCTTCAACGTTGATGGTGATAATGCTAGAAAAGAAAGCTTCACTTTCTAGTGCTTTTACTAGCTCATTGTTTTTTAAAGAAACCGCTATTGGTTGTGCGTTACCGCCATAAATAATAGCAGGAATTAGGTTTTGCTTACGCAGGCGGCGGCTCGCACCTTTGCCCTGCAATTCTTTGCCACGTGCTATGGCATTTAGTTCAAAATCACTCATGGTAATGTCCTTAAACTTAAAATATGGGTGAATAAAAAAGTGGGTTTGCGACCAACCCACTTTTGTATAAGCTAATTTTAGTTAATAATGGCTAATAAAACCAATATAAAATAGCAGGTGCGTATTATATGCTAATTTTTATTGACTAGCAAATATTAATCAAACATTGCACTAATTGATTCTTCGTTATTAATACGACGTAAACTTTCAGCTATCATAGGTGCAATGGTAACTTGTTTAATTTTACTACAAGATTTGGCCTCTTCTGTTAGTGGGATGGTGTCGGTAACCACAATCTCATCTAGTACAGAGTTGTTAATATTGTCTATTGCATTACCAGATAATACCGCGTGTGTCACATAAGCAACGACACGGTTTGCTCCTTTGTTTTTGATTGCGGCAGCGGCTTTGCAAAGTGTGCCTGCCGTATCTACCATGTCATCTACAATAACGCAGTCACGGTCTTTAACATCACCGATAATATGCATGACTTGTGACTCGTTAGCTTTTGCACGGCGTTTGTCGATGATTGCCAAGTCTGCATTATCTAGCATTTTTGACATAGCTCGTGCACGTACAACACCACCAACGTCTGGCGATACAACCATGAGATTTTCATACCCTCGTTTTTTTAGCTCTTCAAGCAATATAGGCGTACCGTACAAGTTATCTACGGGTACATCAAAAAACCCCTGAATCTGGTCAGCATGTAAATCGACAGTCATAACTCTATCAATACCAGCTGTGCCAAGCATATCGGCAACAACTTTTGCAGAAATTGGTACACGAGCTGAGCGTGGACGACGGTCTTGACGTGCATAGCCAAAATAAGGGATAACTGCAGTAATACGCCCAGCGCTAGAACGGCGTAAGGCATCTGCCATTACCAGAACTTCCATCAAGTTATCGTTGGTTGGGGCACAAGTTGGTTGTAGTAAAAAAACATCTTTACCACGTACGTGTTCATTAATTTGTACGGCAATTTCACCATCAGAAAAACGATTAACATACGCTTTCCCTAAAGGAATGTGGAGGTGGTTTGCGACAGTTTTTGCTAGTTTTGGATGGGCATTACCCGTAAAAATCGCCAAGTAAGACATGACAAAAGTCCTATTGATTTAGGATTTAGGTGTTTAAATTGCATAACTGCTAGCAACTATGGCTTTGTAAACCTGCAAAACAAATAGCAGTTAAAATTCATACTGCCTAAATAGGTGTAAATAAAAAGGAAAATGGCAGGGGTAGCAGGACTCGAACCTACGCATGTCAGGATCAAAACCTGATGCCTTACCAACTTGGCGATACCCCTATATGGGCGAACAATTATACTAAAAAAAAATGGGAATGCAAGTTTTTTTTGGTTTGTTTGCTAGCCTATGAAATGAGTCATAGAGACTCAACAAAAAAAGCAGGGCAGGGGGCTTTTTTTATCCAGGTATCTATATGCTTTGTATGGTGAGTAAGTGGTAAAAAAACACAACTACCAGAGCCTGTCATTCTTGCAGTACTGTTGCAAGTTGACTCAAATTGTTTAAGATAGTTTAAAGCTTGGGTAACTTTGGTACTAAGCTTGCAAACAACTGGTTCAAAAACGTTACAAAAAGAGGGATCTAACGTATCTAAAAAATGTTCTGGGTTTTTTTGTAGCACTGCAACTGGCAGTTTTTTAACATTTCTTTTTAGTTTAGGGTGTGCAAATAGTTGTGCGGTTGAGATATGAGACGATGGGGTTAACAGCAAAAATTGCTGCTTGGGTAATTTAATAGGGCTAAAAACATCACCAACACCTTCTGCAATGGCATCTTGCCCATAAATAAAAATTGGCACATCAGCACCAAGTGTTACCCCAATTTTTTGTAGTTGTTGTTGACTAAACTCCAATTGCCATAGGTTGTTTAATGCCAATAAAGTTGTTGCTGCATTTGATGAGCCACCGCCTAAGCCAGCACCTGTTGGTATTTTTTTGTTTAACTGTATATCAATGATTTTGAGTGTTTTTTTTTGATTGTTGGGTATGTTTTTTAACAAGGCATGTGCCGCTTTTACGATTAAGTTGTCTTGTAAGTTATCAGTTAAGTTAATATCACAATGTAATCTAATAGGTAGCTCGTCATTATAGACTGTTTGCTGACTTAGCCTAAATTGCATATTATCTCCCCAATTCAATAAGCGAAAAAGCGTTTGCAAATTGTGATAGCCATCTTTACGTTTGCCAGTTATGTGCAAAAAAAGGTTGAGTTTGGCAGGCGATAGGGTGTTGATATAGTTGGTGGTTTGCATTTTGGGTTAATCACTTTGGCAATTTATTATTGGTGTTTGATAATCATCGTAACTTTATTACCGTTAGTATTTGTAGAAATTATTTTTTTGGGTAGTTTGTTGTTATCCTTATAATTAAAAGTTGCAGTCCAATCACCATTGGTTGCACTTAATAGCCGGTATTGGCTATCGAGAGACTGACTACTGTCAGTTGGTGCAGGAGAGCCTGAAATCCAATAAGGTAGTTGAGAAATAGGTGCTTGCCAACCCGTTGCTTGTAGTAAAAGGGCATCTGGGTTGTCTGCAGAAATTGTACCCACATCGGAGTTTTCTAGTGTGGCGGTTTGACCATCATATTGGATTTTAGTAAAACCAATGCCTAAAGCACCTTGCAACTCGATGGTAAATCTCTCATCTTCTTGAGCCCATACATAAAATGCACTGCCAGCTTGGTTTTCTAGTGTGTTTACAACCCCAATTTTCCCAGCAATATTAAAAGCATCTAACTTTTGGGGTATAAGCATGGTACTGGTATTTATTGGATCTACTGTCGGTTGTTGATGCATGGTTTGGCAACCAGCCAGTAATGTTGTGACTACTCCAAGAGTCGATAAAATAGATAAATGCTTGTTCATATTTTTTCTCATTAATTCATTGTTATTAAAAAGTTTAACTGTAATAAATATTGTTTTTTAAATAACGGATTATTGACTAAAATTAGCGGGATGGTGGTTTGTGATGCTAGCTTTGTTGTTTGTACCAGCAGTAGTGTTGCCATTCGGTTTACTATCATTAATCTGACTGTCTATTGGATTGATGTTAAAGCGCGTTTGTATGTCGGTTAATAGTAGTGCCGCTTGTTGTTCATATCCTAAAGCTTGATATGATTTTAACAATAGCATGGCAGCGTTTAATGTTGGTAATAACTCATAGGTATCTTTTAAGTAGTCAATCACTTTTGTGTATTGTTTTTGCTGATATGCAGAAGTTGCTAACAAATTAGTCCCTTGAATATAAATGTCGCTATTAAATTTTTCATCGTCAAATGGGATAGCAACAACTTGCTGAGCAAGCTGAATGCCATGTTCTGCATGTGGATATTTACTCAATAATAATTCAGAAAATGCAACTTGATAATTTGGGTTTGTTTTATCGGTTTCGTACAATTGGCTTAGCAAAATGTATTTTTTAAAATAATTATTATTGTTATCTAATGTATTGGCATATGCAAAAGTAATTTCGTCATGATTGGGGTAGTTATCATGGGCGCTACTGAGCAAAGTTTTTGCTTGTTCTGTTTTGCCATGGGTGTTTAAAACTTTTGCTTGCAATAGATAGCTTTCAGGGGCAAAAATATCATAAGTAGTGCGAAACTGCTCTAAGCTGTTAATTGCCAGTTCTGTATTATCTTCTAATAAATAAGTGGCGACTATTTTTTCTTGTGCTTGTAGTGCCAAATTTTCTTCTGCTACTCGTTTTAGGTATCTTCTTGCTTGTGTATAGTCATTTTGGCGTTCTGCACTTATACCTAAATAATAATTTGCTCTATCTTTATACACTTGATCACTTGTGAGTCTTGCTAATAATTTATTTGCAGTTTTATATTCTGCTATATCCAAACTGACTAAGGCGGCAAGCAAGGTAATCTCATTGTCTTTTTTAAATTTATGATGTGCCTCTAATAGTAAGTTCCATGCTTGTTGGTTTTTCTGTAACTCAAGTAGATAGCGAATTTCATATAGATACAGGCTTTTTGTATTTGCCGTTTTTAGTGTTTTTCTTGCAGTTGCAAGATGTTTAAAAACAGTGTTAGGATTACCAAGTTGCTTTAAGATATCTGCTTTTAAGGTAATGTAGGGGACGCTTGTTGGTTTTTGTTGCAGGGCTTTATTGATGTCTTGTAAGGCGAGTTGATACTCGCCAAATTGCATTAATAAACCAGCTTGAATAACTAATAATGATGGATTATGTTTAATGTGTAATTGTTGCAGTGTTGAGAGTACGACTTGTTGTTCGTCGCGGCTTTCTGGATAGATACCTTCTAACAGCCCACTTAAATCAGATTGTGGGTCATTTTCTAAAATTTTGTTAAGCGTTGTGCCTGCTATTTTATAATCATGTGCTTTTAATGCTAAATAAGCGGTGTAAAATATAGCAGGGGTATGCTGTGGATTTTGTTGCTGCCAGTTGGTTACAAAACTCAACGAGTCCTTTAAGTCCTCATGTTTTAGTGACAGTGCTAAAGCACGTTCAAAAACGGCGGTGGCATTGTTTAAAAATGCTTGTTCTTTATAAATCTTGAGTGCCGTTTTAATATCACCTCTATCCAGTGCAAATTCTGCATACATTAATTGGTATAGGCTTGCTTCATTTAACCGCTGTTCTTTATCGTGTGGTTGTACGGTTAAACCAGTAAATGGGGTGAGGGTTGACTCAACACTTGCAAAGCTCTGCTGTGGTATTATTGCAGTAATGCAGGTGGTTGTCAGTAAAGTAATTATTAACTTTTTAAATGCAAAAGCGGGCTCAATTCTTTTATTTATGATCTGTAAAAGAGGCAAAGATGATGGCGTGTTAAGGCTATTTTTTTTTGATTTTTCCATATTTTATTAGATGATACCGCCGTGTTGCATTATGGCAAACATAAACTAAGCTTGTTTAGACCATTATAGTTAAGTTTATTGTGTCAGTACATAGTTGTTTTGTTAAGTTCTTTAGCTGGTATAAGATGGATAAAATCGCAAAAGAGAAGCTGATAAGATTGCAAAATAATCTAAATTTCAAGATGCTATCAGTGTTATAATGACAAGTTTTTACATTGATACTACTTTTAGTCTTAGTCATTTTTTTGGTAACAAAACCTCCATGAAGTTGTTAGTTATTGGCGTTAATCACAAAACAGCACCGATTGCTTTGCGTGAGCAATTGGCGTTTTCGGCTGATGAATTGCCAAAAGCGTTAAAACAATTGGCAAGTATGACTAATGGTAGTGTTATTGTATCTACTTGCAATCGTACAGAAATTTATGCACTTGCTCCTGAAAACGAAAGTGACAGCACCCAAGCAAAAAATCAGCAGAGTGATAAACAACCACTTGATAGTTTGATGGATCAAATTGCCCATTGGCTTGCAAATTTTAAATCAATCGATTCTGCTGTAATCACACCTTATTTTTATAATCATCAAGAATCACAGGCAATAACCCATTGGATAAGAGTTGCCGCAGGATTGGATTCTATGATTTTGGGTGAACCACAAATTTTGGGGCAAATTAAACACTCGGTCGCTCAATCGCTTAATCAAGGTAGCATTAGTAAAAAGCTTAATTGGGTCATAGCCCAAGTGTTTGGTGCCGCCAAACAAGTACGACACGATACCAAAGTTGGTACACAGGCAGTTACTTTGGGGTTTGCAACAGCAAAATTAGCAACACAAATTTTTGACAACCTAACTGAGTGTACTTTTTTGCTAGTGGCAGCAGGCGAAATGAACCGACTGGTTGCTAACCATATTATAGGACTGGGCGTTAGGCGTGTTATTATTGCCAATCGTAATCCAAAGCGGGCAGAGCAATTAGCAAAAGATTTAGAAAGCATTAATCCAAACGCTACTATAGAGGTTGTGCCGCTATCTGCATTAGCAAATTATTTACCACAAGCAGATATTGTAAGCAGTTGTAGTGGTAGCATGGAGCGGTTAATTGATTTTAAAATGGCAAAAACAGCGGTCAAAAAACGTCGTTATCGCCCAATGTTGATGGTAGATTTAGCTGTACCACGAGATATTGAAGAAAAAGTCAACAAGTTGGATGAGGTTTATTTATATTCTATTGACGATTTGCAACATGTGATTTCTGGTAATATTGAACAACGCAGGCAGGCTGCGGTAGATGCTGAGCTGATGGTGAGTCAGCTGGTGGTAGATATTGAACGGCGTTTTCAGGTGCGGCAAGTTGGTGGTGATATTCAGGCGTATCGACAAGAAGCAAACAGCCATGCCCAAAAACTGCTTGTTGAAGCATTGCACCAATTGCAATATGGCAATGAGCCAACTGAAGCAGTAATGGCAGAGCTAACACGCAAGTTAACTCAAACCTTGACGCATGCACCTTCTAAATTAATGAGAAGGGTTGCTAGCAATGGGGATACCGACACCCTAGATTTAGTGGTAGATACGCTTAATGAGGCGTATCGGGGGAGTAAGGTAAAATAACAAACTGTTAAAATTTACAGAAAGCACTCATGAAATATATCAAGTGGTTATCGTAAAAATCAATATAGTGCCATTCTTCGGTGGGTAGTAGCCTACCCTTGTAGGGGCTTGATAAATACATTTAAAATTATTAAAAGCAATATCATACAAAAGTGTTTCTTTTAAGTTATTTATAACTTGCTCTATATCTGTCTTAAATTCAATATTATCTTAAAAGTTTTAATTTTTCATACTTCTTTTCATCTTTTATAAATGACGTGAATGTTCTTTTTCTGTTTATCCGAAGTTTGAGTTTTTTAACCAAATCTTCGGTCATTCCTTTTTTGTATTTTGTGGCGTATTCACCACTTTTTGTACTAAACGTTTTTTGTGTTAATTGCCGAATAATAGATGCATTGCGATTATACAATATCCTGACTTCATCAGTATTTTCAGGTAATTTAACATGTAATGTTTGTTCTTTTGGATTTTCTAATGAGCTATAAGTTATAGTAAGTTGATTGGTTTTGGGTAAACTTACTGATGTAAAACTGTCTCCCTCTAAAAGCGGAGGCAACACTTTATTTGCTGCTTTTATTGTAAACTCTCGTCCGTAAGGTACTAAAAAATAGACTTGTAAACTTTCAGTTTGATTTGTCGTGCCATAAAACTCAAATTCGTCCATTAAATTTGTATCAGGTTGTAGGGTAATTTGGTCATCTTCAATTGTGTAATTTCCCCAACATTCTATATCTACATTGCCAAATGTTGCATAAAACATAAAGGTTTTATCTTCTAATAAAAATAAATTAGAAACAAATTCCATTTTATTGACTTCGTAGAACCCCGCAACGTCTTTATACGGATTTTGCGCAAAAACTGTTGTTGCCAATACACTCAAAACAACAAGTAAACTATATTTTATGTTTCTCATATTTTTTAATTAGCTGATATTTTATCTTTTAAAGTCAAGGGCAAACCTTACTTATCATTTGATAATGAAAAGTTAAATTGAGTAGCTAACATTTTCAATTCAATCAAATTGGTTGGTTTGATAAAATCAACTGATGTTTTAAAATTAAGCAATTAAACCATTATTTCAACGCATCTGCCAACTTAACCAATTTAACAAACTCATGGCGTGTACCAAGTGGGTCTTTACTTAAGCCTTGTTTGGCGTAGTTTGCCACGTCATTATATGTCCAACTGCCTGTATATTTGCTACCCTTTAACAATTGACCATAACCAGCAACCGCCAAAGCAAACTTTAAATCATTACTTGGGGTATTAACGCTATTAACAATGGGGTATTCTAACAGTTTTGATTTAGAACCTTGAGGTGCTTTATAACGGATTTTGAGATAACCAAGCTCATTTGACATATCGGTGGTAGGTTTGGAAGTTGTAGCTTGGTAACGGCTTGTGTTTAAATAGCCTTTTTGCCCAACTGGTGTCACTTCAAATAAAGCAACCACCGACTTACCAGCACCCAGCTCACCGGCATCTACTTTGTCATTGTTAAAGTCTTCATCGGCTAAAATGCGGTTTTCATAACCAATCAAACGCCATTCGCTAATAGTAGCAGGGTTAAACTCTACCTGTACTTTGACATCTTTAGCAACTGTATTAAAAGTTGCACTCATCTCATCAATTAAGGCTTTTTTTGCCTCATTGACACTGTCTATATAACTGTAGTTACCATTGCCATTATCGGCAACTTGCTCCATCATGTGTTCGTTATAATTGCCAGTACCAAATCCAAAGGTGGATAGGGATACACCATTGTCTCGGTTGCGTTTGATGATGTCTAACATTTCATCTGTGCTAGATACGCCCACATTAAAGTCACCATCTGTTAGCATTAAAATACGGTTAATACCGTCTTTTTTGAAATTTTGTTTCGCTTGTTGATAGGCAAGCTTTATCGCTGCTTCGCCATTGGTTGAACCACTTGCATTTAGGCGATCAATTGCTGCTAAAATTTTAGCTTGTTGATTGCCTTGGGTGGCAGGTAACACAATTTCGGTATTGCCAGCATAGGTAATTAAGCTGATGGTATCTTGTTTACGCAATTGTTTAGTAAGCATTTTTAGGCTTGATTTTGCCATTGCCAGCTTGTCTTTACTACTCATTGAGCCAGATACATCGACAAGAAATACAAGATTTGAGGGTGGTAGTGTGCGGCTGGCACCATCAGAAATATCATCAGTTGATTTAATGGCAACTTTAATGATGTTGTTTGTTGCTTTCCAAGGTGCTTTTACAGTTTCTAGGCTTACTTTAAAGGGTGCGTTATTTTTACGCATCGCATTGGTGAAGTCGTAATTAAAATAGTTGATTAATTCCTCATAACGCACAGCATCTGTTGGTGGCAGTTGCCCATCGTTTAAAAAACGGCGAACGTTGGCATAGCTACCTGTGTCTGTATCTATACTAAATGTGGATATTGCATCTTCGATTGTACGATGAACAGGGTTGGCTTTATTATCTTGGTAGTTTTCATGGTTTTGTACCGAAGGTGGCATTGGCATAGGAGGCATTACGTGGTAGCTATTACTCCCCATTTGTTTAGGGAGCACTCGTGGTGCAGAGGCGATTGTATCTAACGATGCTATTTTTGTTTCTGCTTGTAGCTGCGAATTACTGGGGGTAATAACATTGCTAGACGATGCTTGGTTATTAGCATCAGTATTTTGATGAGGTGTGCTACAAGCGGTTAAAAAGGCTGTTGTAAACAATGTGGTGGTAACGGCGGTTGTTAATAGTTTGGTTGTATGAATAGCCATGATTATTCCCTTTACTTTTTGTTTAGCATATTGGTGTTTGTTAACAACAGTTTAGCAGAAAATATAAAGGTGTGTCATGCTGTTGAAGTGATTATTTGATGGCTTCTATTTTTATATTAAGTTCTATAGTTTAATTTTTTTGGATATCTTTAATTGATATTTATCAACTGACTCATGATAAGTTTTTTTGGAATAAAATGTAACCAAATTGTTACAAACCTTGCTAAAGTTTTACGATTAATATAATAAACGTACATTGATAACCAATTCCTCAATAAAAATAACAAGTAAGTCAACATCACTTGACACCAGTCAATTAACTGATTAATAATCGAATAAAACATTAGTTTATTGACCCCCATTAACCAAAACCCATACAAGGACCCCCCCATGAACAACCACTGTTATCGCGTCATCTTTAGCAAAGCCAAAGGCATGTTAATCGCGGTATCAGAAACCACACGTTCACAAGGGA
>PDWI01000541.1_pt1 | contig 98754 bp, 77 predicted proteins | sample 1430891 | NCBI WGS metagenome assembly PDWI01 (sample SAMN01162508, study PRJNA174530) | Oral metagenome, whole genome shotgun sequencing project. | biome: Marine environment; feature: Marine mammal; material: Swab sample of the gingival sulcus; isolation source: swab sample of gingival sulcus... | reverse complement strand
CGAGTTCCCGGGCTGTGGCTGCGAGCAGGGTCTCGAAGCCCACCACATCGTTCACTGGGCCGATGGTGGCCCAACGGACATCGACAACCTCATGCTGCTGTGCCACTACCACCACACGCTCGTGCACGAAGGGCGCTACGGCATCGAGCCGGTCGAGCCAGCTGCGCCCGTCGAAGCGGTCACGCGCCAGGAGACGGGCTTCGCCCGCATCGTCCGGCGGGTGCTGTTCGCCGTCAACGCGGATGACGAGCGTCGACGGTTCAGGGTGACGGGGCCGGATGGGTGGCCGCTGCCGGTGTGAGGGGCCGGTCGAGCCGGATTCGCTCCATGTCATGGGTCTTCCAGGTCCTCGACATGATCGCGTAAGTGCATCAACGCCTTCGGCTTGGATGAGGTGGTCTTGCAGCATTACGTCGATGCCCTTGTCGATCGATTGGAAAGGCTTGCAGCAGGAAAGCTCCCCGGTGCGAAATCCTGTTCGTCCGCGAATATTTTTCACCCAGGCTCCCCACACGCAAACAAAACTCGGTATACTTGTCGGCTCGAAGGCAGTCGGGGTTACCCGGCTACAGCGTCCCCTTCGTCTAGTGGCCTAGGACACCGCCCTTTCACGGCGGTAACAGGGGTTCGAGTCCCCTAGGGGACGCCACTCATTCCGATGAAAGCGCCGTCATGGCGCTTTTGTCGTTTCCGGGCAAGCATCATCCGCAGCTTCTGTCATGCCCGCGCCGTTTCCGGGTTCTGGCCAGCCATTGCGGGTTCATCGGGTTCGGCAGGCTCTGCCGTCACTGGCTCCATGTTTCCCGAACGCCGGAACACGCGCTCCCCGAGCACCAGCAGACACGGTGTCAGGAACAGGGTCAGGAGTGTGGTGAAGGCGAGCCCACCTGCAATCGCGCTCGAGAGTTGCGTCCACCACATCGTCGAAGGTGCGCCGAAGGTGATTTCGCGGTTGACGAGGTCGATGTTCATCGACAGCACCATCGGCATGAGCCCGAGAATGGTGGTGATGGCGGTAAGAAAGACGGGCCGGGCGCGCATGGCGCCGGTCTGCAGTGCGGCATCGTACGGTGCGAGGCCGCGTTGGCGGCGGCGGTTGTAGGTGTCGATGAGCACGATGTTGTTGTTCACGACGATGCCGGCGAGCGCGATGATGCCGATGCCCACCATGACGATGCCGAAGGGCTGGGCCGTAATGAGCAGGCCGATGAGAACGCCCGCGGTCGAGAAGATGACCGCGCTCAACACGAGCACCGCCTGATAGAGGCTGTTGAACTGGGTGACGAGGATGATGAACATCAGGAAGACCGCCGAGATGAAGGCGGAAATGAGAAAGTTCATGGCTTCCTCCTGCTCTTCCGCTTCGCCCCTGAAGGTGATCGTGACGTCCGGCTCGCGCGGGAGTTCGGCGAGTGTTGTCTGCAGCTTGCGCAGTTCGGTGTCGGCCAGGTAGTCTGCGGCGACGTCGGCTTCCACCGTGATCACGCGACGTCCGTCCACGCGCTGGATGATGCCCGTTTTCGGCGCGGGCTCGATGGTGATGAAGTTGCTTACCGGCACCATGCCACGGTTCGTCGGCACGCGCAGGTAACCGATCTGGTCGAGGTTCCGCTGCTCGATGGGGTAGCGCACGCGAATGTCGAGTTCATCGGTGGCGTCGTCGGGGCGGTAACCCGCGACACGCACGCCGTTCGTGACCAGCTGGATGGCGTTGCCGATCAGGGCGACGTCGGCGCCGTAGCGTGCGGCCTTTTCACGGTCGGTTTCGAGGCGCCATTCGACACCCGGAAGCGGTCGATTGTCTTCGATGTCGATGAAGCTGCCCTGTCTGGCCATGATGCCGCGCAGCCGGTCGACCGTCTCGTCCAGCGCATCCTCGGGTGCCGAGACTTCGATGTTGATCGGCTTCTCGCCACCGTCGGGTCCACCCTCGTTCTCGACGATTTCGATGCGGATGCCGGGGATGTCGGCGAGGCGTTCGCGCCATTCGGGTTTGAGGACTTCGGCCTTGCGGCGTTGGTCCCAGTCGATCAGTTCCAGCGTGACGGTGCCGATGACATCGGCCGCGGCATTGTCGGCACCGGCTCCGCCACCGGTATGGGTATAGAGCGATTCGATTTCGGGCAGCCCGAGGAGGCGTTCTTCGACGCGCCGCATGATCGCGTCGCGCTCGTCGATGGAGAGATCTCCGCGGGCACGCACCTGCACCGCCATGGTCTCGGGTTCGGTGCTCGGGAAGAACTCGACGCCCTTGCCGAACAGGCCGTAGGCGACATAGGTGGCAATGGTGAAGACCAGAACGCCGATGAAGGTCAGCAGCGGACGCTGGAGGACTGTGCCGAGAACCGTGAGGTAGCTGCGCACGGCACGATTGGCGGGCGCCGGCTCACCTGCCGCTGCCGAGTCGCGAGGGGTGGTTTCTGCCGGCTTCCTGCCTCCGAGCACCTTGCCGATGACCGGCACGAAGACCAGTGCCATGGCGAGCGAGGCGAGCAGGCAGCAGATGACCGTCAGCGGCAGGAACTTCATGAATTCGCCGATGATGCCCGGCCAGAAGAGCAGCGGGAAGAACACGGCGAGGGTCGTGAAGGTGGAGGCGATGACGGGCCAGGCCATGCGCTTCGAGGCACGTGCGAAGGCCTCGGCGGGTGGCATGCCCGCTTGCTGGTTGCGATCGGCGAGTTCGGTGACGATGATCGCGCCATCGACGAGCATGCCGACGACGAGAATCAGGCTGAACAGCACCACCACGTTCATGGTGTGGCCCATGGCGTAGATGACGAGAATGCCCGTGAGGAACGAGCCCGGAATGGCGAAGCCGACAAGCAGCGCCGAGCGCACGCCAAGCGCGGCCATGATCACGAGCACCACCAGCACCACGCCCGACACGACGTTGTTCTGGAGATCCTTCAGCATCGTGCGTGTTTCTTCGGAGCGATCCTGATGAAAACCGATCTCGAGCGTTTCCGGCAGCGTGCTGCGCGAGGCGTCGATGACCTTGCGCACCTCCTCGATGGTGGCGATGATGTTGGCACCGAGACGCTTGGTGACTTCGAGCACAAGCGTCGGTTGCCCGTCGAGTCGCGCGTAGCTTTCCGGGTCCTTGAAGGTGCGGCGAATCGATGCGACGTCGCCGAAGGTCACGACCGCGTTCTCGGTGACCTTGACGGGCAGGGACATGACATCCTCGATGTCCTCGACCACGCCCGGCACCTTCAGCACCATGCGGCCGGCGCCCGTGTCGATGGCGCCGGCGGCCACGAGCAGGTTGTTGTTGTTGATGAGGCTGAAGAGTTCGTTGAAATCGACCTGGTAGGTTTCCATGACCACGGGGTCGACGACGATTTCGAGCACCTCTTCGCGCTCGCCCGATATGGGGGCTTCGAGCACGCCGGGAAGCGCTTCGATGCGTTCCTGGAGTTCGCGGGCGATGCTCAGGAGCGTGCGTTCGGGCAAGGGGCCCGAGAGCGAGATGTTCAGCACCGGGAAGAGCGCGATGTTGATCTCGTTCACCGTGGGTTCGTCGGTGGCGTCCGGCAGTTGCGAGCGCGCCACATCGACCTTCTCGCGCACGTCGGCCAGCGCCTGATCGCCGTCGAAGCCCGCGTCGAACTCGAGCAGTACCGAGCCGTGTCCCTCGCTGGCGGTGCTCTGCATCGTCTGGATGCCGGTAATGTTCTGGAGTTCGGTTTCCATGGGACGCAGCAACAGCCGCTCGGCATCTTCGGGAGAGATGCCGTCATGGCTTATCGAAACGTAGATGATCGGAATCGGCACATCGGGCTCCGATTCCTTCGGGATCGCGCGATAGGCGCTGATGCCGCTGAGCACGAGGAAGACGAGCAGCAGCAATACTGCGCGATGACGGTCGAAGGCGGCGTCGATGAGGCGGTACATCGCTCAGTTACCGTCGCTCTGGCTGTCGTTCTGGTCGTCGTTCTGGTCGTCGTTCTGGTCGTCGTTCTGGCGCAGCACGGGCTCGACTTCCATGCCGGCATCGACAAAGCCCTGGCCGATCACGATCATGCGGCTGCCGGCCTCGATGCCCGTGACCCAGGCGCCGTGCATGGAGGTATCGACGAGGTCGATCGGCACGAAACGCACATGGTTCTCGGCGTCGACGATCTTGACGCCCGGAAGCCCCTCGCTGTCGAGCGACAGCGTCGAGGGCGATAGCCAGGTGGCGGACACTTCTTCAAGCGGTATCCGCAATACGGCGCTGATGCCGTCGGCAATGGCCGCGTTGGGTGCCTCGTTTGCGTCGAGAAGGGCGCGCACGGTGAAGGTGCGGGTCTGCGAGTCGGCAGCCGGGGAGATGAAATCGAGAGTGCCGCTGACGAGGCTGCCGTCGATGAGTTCGGCTTCCACCTTCTGGCCGATGGCGAGCTGGGCACGTGCCTGTTGCGGCGCCTGAGCGAGTACGCGGAAGCGGTTGTCGTCGATGAGCTGGAGCACCTCGCTGCCGGCACTGACGAGTTCGCCCTCGTCGATGTCGATGCGGTTGATGATGCCATCGAAAGGTGCCTTGATGCGGGTGTTCTCGATGTCGCGTTCGATCGTCGCAAGATGTGCGCGCGCGGCTTCGAGTGCCGCATCGAGCTGTTCGGACTGCAGCTCCGACTGCAGGCCCTGACGGCGAAGGCTGGCAGCGGCTTTGGCTTCGCTTTCGGCGCTCCTGACGCTGGCAAGTGCTTCGGCGCGTTGCCCTGCGCGGGTGCCCATGTCGAGTTCGACGAGCAGTTCGCCGGCGCTCACACGCTGGCCCTCGGTAACGGCAAGCGCGGTGACCTGGCCATTCGTTTCGCCGCGCAGCGTGGCGCTGCGGACCGCTTCGACGTCGCCATAGAGTTCGAGGTGTCGCGTCACGGGCGAGAGTTCGACCTCCACCACTTCAACCGTCTGCAGCGCGTTTTCGTCGCTCTCGGCTATAGTGTCCCGCTCGTTGTTGTCCGTGCTCGACAGGCCGCTGACCATCCACAGGGCGAGAGCGACAAGCACGGCCAGCGCTGCCAACCAGGATCTGTTCACGCGACGAACCAATGTCTCTGACGAAGACCCCGATTATATCCGCAATGGTGTGTGCGAGCCTCTTTCTCGCCGCTTGCAGCAGTATCGGCCATGGCGTGATTGAAGAGGCGCGCCTGCGCGGTTTCGGCGTCGACAGCATCGAAGCCGGAGACTTCGAGCTTGCCGTGTTCATCAATGATCATGCTGCACGTGCATTGCGTTCCCGTCAGGTTGCAGCCACGAAATCGCTGCTGCCGGAACCCGTCGGCAGTGGGAGGTTCACGATCCGGAAACCCTTGCACGTGTATCTGGGTGGCGACGGCCGGCCATATCGTGAGGATCATCGCCGTCGCAGCCGAGACCCGACCTCCATCGACGGGCCGCTGATGTTCGAGCTGATGGCGCTTGATCCGAAGCCTTCACGCTATCTTGGCAGGCCCTGCTACAACGGCAGCCTCGGTGTGAGGCCCTGTACGGATGATCTCTGGACCGAGGCGCGCTATTCGGAAGACGTCGTCGCAGCGATGGTCAGAGGCCTCCTGCGTCTTGCAGAGAACGCCGGCGCAGAAGAGCTCTGGCTGTTCGGTCACAGTGGTGGCGGGACTCTGGCGATGCTGCTCGCCGAGCGTGTCGAAGCCGTGTCGAGAGTCATTACCATCGGTGCCAATCTCGACACCGACCGCTGGATCGCACTGCACGGTTATACGCCGCTCAGGCGTTCGATGAACCCTGCCACGCGCCCGGCGCTCCGAGATGATGTGTGGCAGTGGCATCTCGTGGGTGGTCGCGATGGCACCGTGCCGCCGCGCATCGTCAGGCGCTTCATCGACGGCCAGCCCGCGGCGAGTGGCTTCGAGTTCCCGCAGTACGGACACGTCTGCTGTTGGGTGGAGACCTGGCCTCAGGTGCTTGCAGCGCTCGAGGCCGATGACCCTTCACTCATGCCGGCACATCAGTTCAAGTTTCGTGAGGTGCCTCGAACGCCGTAATGAAGCGTGCCGGATAGTCGGTGAACACACCGTCGACCCCCGCGGCGAGAAGCTCGCGGGCATGCTCGACGTCGTTGACTGTATAACAATACAAGCCGTAACCTCGGGCCTTCAATGCATCGAGCGGTACGGTGCCGGCGATTTCCTTGTTGAAATGCAGGTTGCAGCACTCGAGTTCGGCGAGGGTGTCCTGCAGTGCGTCGAGTGGTTCCTCGTGCATGATGAGCGCGCGCGGGAAAGCCGGCAGGCGATCGCGAAGGATTCTCAGTGAGTCGATGCAGAGGCACGAGAACACGAGACGGCGTTCCCGTGGCCAGCGTGTCTCGATCAGGTTCGCTATGGCTTCGGCGGCGCGTACTTCAAGCCCGGGTTCGGGCTTCACTTCGATGTTCAGGGTGGCCTCGTGTCCGGTGAACCAGTCGATGATCGCGGCGAGACGCGGCAGGGGTTCGGGCGAGTATGCAGGGTGCAGCACCGCGGCGTTGACGCCGTCGAGCACCTTCGCGGTATGAGACGACAGCGGGCCGCTGGCGTCGGTACATCGATCGAGGGTGACATCGTGATGCACGAAGGGGATGTCGTCGGCACTGATCCTGACATCGATTTCCATGCAGCGTGCGCCTTGCCGATAGGCGAGGTCGATTGCCGCGAGGGTGTTCTCGGGTGCCTCGGCCGAGGCACCGCGATGCGCGATGATACGGTCGAGCGCAGCCATCTCGATGTGATTGTCGGTTGCTGGGTGCATCAAGACGCTGTTTGTCGACATCGTTGGTCAGGTCTGCGGTGTTGATTCAGGATCGTGCTGTTGATTCAGGACTGCGACGGCGATGCATACCCGTCCTGAAGATACTCGTTGCGCAGTTTCAGATAGTCATGGTAGCCGAGCGCGTAAGTGCGCGCGCACAAGTCCTCGAACTGTTTCTTCGGGCAATCCTGCTGCCGGAGCGCCTGGTAGGCGATGTGATCGGGGTCGATGCGCTCGAGCGTCATGCGTGACGGCAGGCCTGCTCCGCTGCATCCAGCAAGGAGCGTGCCGAGCGCCAGTGAGAAAGGAACGATGGAGGCGGGGACGCGGTGCTGCCGGCGACGCGGCAACGTGGCACCGATCAAGGGAATGGCTTGCATGGTTACGAAGGCGCTTCGCAGGGATGGAGTGGGGATATAGACGGCGCCGTTCGGGCTTGCAAGCAGAAAATGCCGCCGGTCCGGATTGTTGCAATCGGCGCAGTCTTATTGCGCAATCGCTGACCGTGAATACAACACCGATGGCGCATAATGGTGGCGGCAGGTCAGGCGTACTGATGTTGCGCCAGAGGCAACGAGAGAACTCATCGTGACACTCCCCTACCATGATCCGGTACCGGTCAGCGACGCCGAAAGGAAACGCTATCTTGCGGCTGCCGAAGCCGCAGCCGATGCAGCACGCGCGATCACGCTTGCGCACTTTCGTCAGACACTTGCCGTCGACAACAAGGCGGGCGAGGCCGGTTTCGATCCGGTGACCATTGCCGACCGCGATGCCGAAACCGCGATTCGTGCCGTCCTCGCCGAGCGCACGCCGGACATCGGTTTCTACGGCGAGGAGCACGCGCCGAGCACCGACGGCAATGGCCTCGTCTGGGTGGTCGACCCGATCGACGGCACCCGGGCCTTCGTCAGCGGCATGCCGATGTGGGGCACGCTGATCGGTCTCTACGATGGCCGTGACGCCATACTCGGGCTCATGGATCAGCCACCGCTCGACGAGCGTTTCATGGCCGCCGACGGGCTCGGTGCAACCCTGCTGTGCGGCGGGAAGCGCGAGTCACTGCACGCGCGAGCAGACACGTGCCTTGCCGATGCCACCTTCTACTGCACCACACCGGACATGTTCACCGACGCGACGGCTCGCGCGGCGTTCGAGCGTGTGCGCGACGCGTCGACACTCGTGCGTTATGGCGGCGACTGCTACGCCTATGCATTGCTCGCACTCGGTTTTGTCGACGTGGTGCTGGATTGCGATCTCAAACCCTTCGACATCATGGCGCTCATACCTCTCCTTCGCGAAGCTGGCGGCGAAGTCAGCAACTGGCAGGGAGAATCGGCCGTCGATGGCGGCTATGTGCTGGCCACGGCGAACGCCGCGCTCCACCACGAAGTGCTGACACTGCTTGCCGACAACTGAGTGTCTGCCGCCCGCATTGCGGGCTAGAGACCGATCGTCAGGCGAAAGGCGTCGGAGACCGAAAGGCCATCGGGATCGGTGGCCGTGACGGTGATGATGTAGGAGTGGCCCAGGTTGTAGAAGCTGACGCGACCGCTGATCGTGCCGTCGTCGCTCAGCGTCACGTTGTGTGGCAGCGATGTCGACGTGAAGAGCAGTTCGTCGCCGTCCGGGTCGCTGAAGTAGGTGCTGACGTCGAACGCGAAACTGCCGGACACGCGCCGGTTGTCGATGTCGCTTGCCATCGGTGCGCGATTGGGACGCTCGACGATCGTCATGATGAAACTGTCGGCAATCGAGGCGTTGCCGTCGCCGGCGTTCACCACCACGCGCCAGGGCCCGATGTCCTCGTCCTCGGGGGTGCCGATCAGCACTCCCTCGCGGCTCAGGGCAATGTTGCCGCTCGGAGGCAGTGAACCGGGTGTCGCGCTGAATGCCAGCGGATCGCCATCGGGATCGGCGAAATGGCCGGAGAGATCCTGTGCGACTGCCTCGCCGACATCCAGCTCGATATCCTCGAGTCGATGGATGATGACCGGCGTGACGTTGCTTTCTCGGAGCGTGATTCGCACGGTTGCGCGCACTTCATGCAGTCCGTCGCTCACGACATAGACGAAGCTGTCTTCGCGCGCCGTGCCTGCCGACGCCTCGTCGGCAAGATAGGTATAGCTGCCGTCGCTGCCGAGCGTGAATTCGGCAGCGTAGGCAGGCTCGCGGTATGCCGTCTCCAGAACGCGCAGTGGCTGGTTGCGACGATCGAGGTCGTCGCTGTCGTTCGTCAGCAGGCTGTTGACACTGGTGCCGCTGACGACAAGTCGTTCGCCGAGGCGTGCCGTTGCCGCGTCATCGTTTGCCAGCGGAGCCTCGTTCACCGAGATGCCGCAGAGCACCTGCGTGCGTTTGTGCAGGATGCCCGCCGAATCGGTGCTCTCGGCCCGATAGCGCAATGCGATCGGTGCCGCCAGCTTCGGCATGCGCAGCAAGGTCACCCGGCCATCGTCGCCGGCGTTGGGCAACACCTCCACGCGGCATTCGTTGCTGTCTGCGCAGGCGTCTTCGAGTGAGTCGGCTGCGTAGATCGGATCGAAACCGTTGAAGCGCGAGCAGGTGGCAGGGTTCTCGATGGCCACGGGGTGCCAGGTCCAGGTGCCATCGCCCGGGTCGGAGAGGCGGATCGAGCGCATGGTCTCTTCCAGCAGTGCGATCCCTTCCCCGGGGGAAACGGAGACGTCGTTGTCGAAGGAAGCCATCGTGCCTGGTTCGGCATCATCCGCCTGGCGACCGGTCGAGTCGACCCAGCCGCAGCCGGAGACAGCGAACATCGAGGCCAGTGCGAGCAGCACGGCGAATCGGCTAAGGTAGACAGTCGCCGATGGCAACAGCAACCGGGCGACGGGAGCACGGCAGGCGAGGGCAGCAAATGGCCGCAGCACGCGGCGCGAGCGTTGCGAAATGGTCATGCGCGCCAGCATAGCGAGGCCATCTCGGCATACCGTGGTGCATCTCGCAGTCCTGTCAGGCAGGCGTTTCTCGACCGTTGCTGGTTTATGATTCTGCCATTCCGATCACATAAACACGAAGACACCGGCGACGACGGCACCGGAATGAGCCGTTCGAAGGCGAAGTTTGCGAAAATTCAGTCATGTATCCAATTCATTTCGCGTCCGGTCATGTCACCGGCGCCTTGCTGCTCGCCTGACCAACTCGTGAATCAGGACGCGCAACACATGTTCGGCAGAGTCTCCAGCACCTTGTTGCTGTGTCTGTCGGTGGGCGCCTGGGTGGCGCTGATGGCCTGGGTGCTGCAACGACCGGGTGCATTCTGGCCCGGCGAGTCGGTGGGCATGGAGCTGTCAGGAAATGGGCAGGACGGTGTCGACTCGATGTTGCTGGCCGAGCGTCAGCACGGCAGCACCAACGGAACCGAGGTCGACCGGCTGGTGCTGCTGGATCGCACCGGCTCGCAAGCGGAACGTGACGCCGATGGTGAAGAGGCGGAAACGCCTGTGGAGGAAACACCTGCGGAGCAAGCTGGCGAGAGCACGGACATCACCGTGCTTGCCAGTGGTCGTGTCGTTTCCCGACAGGACACCTCGGCATCGGAGCCTGCTCCGCAGCCACAGCCACAGCCACAGCCACAGCCACAGCCACAGCCACAGCCGCAGCCGCAGGCGCAGGCGCAGGCGCAGGCGGAACACGAGTCCGGATCGGAGCCCACATCCCGGCCTGGATCGAAATCCGAATCCGAGCCCGCAACACAATCTGGAACAAAGCCTGGCGCTCGGACCGAAACGAAGCTCGAACCCGAACCCGAACCCGAACCCGAACCCGAACCCGAAGCCGAAGCCGAAGCCGAAGCCGAAGCCGAAGCCGAAGCCGAAGCCGACTCCGAACGGGAATCCCGACCTGAACCGGGTTCCGAACCGATCACCACGGCTGCGCTCGATGCGCAGAACACTCCTGCAAAGGATGGTTGGCTGGCGCGCAAGGAGAAACGTCGGGCCGAGGAACTGGCGGTTCTGCCCGGACTGTCAAGCCTCATCCGCATCGTGCCGGACTCACTTGATCTCGATCCGCGTTCACGCAAGGCACTCGACGGTATCTTCGAACCCTTGTTCGTGTATTCGGATCTGCCCGTCTTCATTCATGTCTACAACCATGAACACGAAGAGCCCTACAATGATGTCATCATGGGTAACCGGCGCACCGCCGTGGTGGCGGAGTATCTGATCAGCCGGGGGGTGTCACCGGAACGGTTGTACATGAGTGCTTCACAGGACAGGAGCTTGCCGATGGGAACACATAAAGTCAGTGTTGGTGTTGAGGCGCCGACCCAATGAGTGGTACTACGCTCACACCGCTGTTGCTGGTATTGCTGGCGGCTACCGTACTTGGCATGTTCATGGGCTGGGCTGTGCGATCGTTTCGGAGTAACGCCGAACTCGCACGGCTTCGCGAACTTCAGAACGCGGAACGCAGACGGCTCGAAGAGCTGGCTGCCGAGCAGCGTCAACACGCCAATGACCAGCTTGACGGTCTTCGTCGGCAGCTCGAACAACAGGGTGAACACGCGCGCAAGCTGAGGTCGGAACACGAGGCATTGCGTGATCATGCCGAGTTGCAGATGCGCAAGATCCAGCATCTGGAGCGCGATCTCTCGTTTGCGCAACGACGGCGTGGCAGCGCCGTATCCGGTGCCGACTCATCCGCGCGTCAGGGAGCTTCTTCGAGAAACGCCACTGCCTTGGGAGCAGCCGCGCCGGCAGCACTGGTTGCCGGCAGTACACCGGCACTCGGTGCGCCGGTTCTCAAGCGGCGGTTCGAGCAGGGTGATACCGATCCGCACGGACTCTCGGGCTCAGATCATGACGAACATGATCCACCTCTCAGTGAGCCCGTGCCGCTGCCCGGTGATGATGACTTCCCGTCACTGGCGGAGTCGGAATTGCCGGAGCTGTTCGACGAAGATGAGCTTGGTCTGACGACCGAATTCGATACGGATGGCAATCTCATCGAAGCCCTTGAGGCCGCCGAAGCCGCCGAAAGTCATTCACTGGATGACGCTGACAGTTCGGCAGTCGCCGATACTGTCGACGAGGCAGATGCTCCTGAAACGGATGCCGTGGATGAGAACACCAGTGATGCCGAGGGTGATGTCATCGGCGAAACACTGGATGCAGCAACCGACATGCAAGACCCGGACAACAGCGAAGGAGCGTCGAGCGAGCAACGACATGACTGACGGCGGGGTATCTCGCGATGTCTAGCCGCATGCCCGAAGGGGTCATGTGGCAGCAGTTGTTCCAGCTCGACGAGCGCGGCCGCAAGGGTCTGCAGGCGCAACTGCGAGAAGCACTGGTCAAGCTGATTCTCGATCGGCAGCTGCCGCTTGATGTGCCTCTGCCTTCGTCGCGTGAGCTTGCCGCTGCCCTTGGCGTGGCGCGCAACACCGTCGTGCTGGCCTATCAGCATCTTGTCGATGAAGGTTATCTGCTGGCACACCAGCGTCGTGGTTACTTCATCAATCCGGCCATGCTCGAAGGCAGTGTGGAAGCGTCCGCTCGAGCGTTGCAGAATGCAGCACCGGATGCACCGGACCCTGCCGAATTCGCGCCACCGCCGGTTGTGCTGGATCTTTCGCGACAGCGCCGTATCGAGCGTCCGCTGGACTGGAAACGCTATCGCTTTCCCTTCATCTACGGACAGGTAGACCCGAGTCTGTTCCCGGTCAACGACTGGCGCGAAGCGGTGCGACAATCGCTGCGGGTGGACGCGATTTCACGCTGGTCACATGATCAGGTCGATGTCGACGACCCGTTGCTGATCGAGCAGATCCTGACGCGGGTGCTGCCGCGTCGCGGGGTGTGGGCGCGGCCCGAGGAACTGCTGGTCACGATCGGTGCGCAGAACGGCCTGTATCTCGCGGCGAGGCTGCTGCTCGATGCGCGCGCGACGGTCGGCATCGAGGATCCTTGTTACGTTGACGCACGCAATATCTTCCAGCTCTTCACCACCGGCCGGATTGCCTTTCCCGTCGGCGAGCAGGGCATCATCGTCGATGAGCGCCTCGCCGATTGCAACCTCCTGTATGTCACGCCGAGCCACCAGTGTCCGACCACGGCCACCATGCCCATCGAAGCGAGACACGAATTGCTCGAGGCGGCATCCCGCCATGGCGTGACGATCCTCGAGGATGACTACGAGAGCGAACTCAACTTCGTGGGCAAGCCGACGCCGGCATTGAAGAGTCTCGATCAGGAGCAGCGTGTGGTCTATGTCGGCAGTCTGTCGAAATCGCTCGCGCCCGGGCTTCGGGTGGGTTTCATGGTGGCTCATCCGAAACTGATCGAACAGGCAAGAGCCCTCCGCCGCCTCATGTATCGCCATACCCCCGCGAACAACCAGCGCACCATCGCGCACTTCATCGCGCTCGGGCACCACGATTCCACCCTGAGACGCATCAGCAAGAGTCTGAAGGAGCGATGGCAGGTGCTCGATCAGGCGCTGAAATCGCATGCGCCGCTGTCGAGCACGGCGCCTGCCTTCGGTGGCAGCTCGTTCTGGGTGGAGTTGCCGCCGAAGGTGGAGGCGCGTCGGCTCGAACGCCTTGCCGACCAGCACAGCATCATCATCAACGCCGGCGACGCCTATTTCGCCGATCGTGACGGACCGCGGAACTACTGCCGCATCGGCTTTTCCTCGATTGCCACCGAGGATATCGTTCCCGGTATCGACAAGCTCGCTTCGCTGATGGACGAACTCTGAGCCAGTCATTGCGACAACAGGAGATCCGCACATGAACACGGCATTTCTCGGCCTTGGCGTCATGGGCTACCCCATGGCCGCGCACCTTCTGTCCGTCAGCGATGCGCATGCGGTGTTCAACCGCACGGACGAGAAGGCCGCGCGCTGGGGCGACGAGCATGGCCGGGCTTGCGTGCGTGCCACGGTGGCCGAAGCGGTGGCCGAGGCCGACGTGGTGTTTGCCTGTCTCGGCAACGACGACGATGTACGGGAGATCTGCCTGGGTGAGACGGGTGCCTTTGCCAACATGCGCGAGGGCAGCGTGTTCGTCGATCACACCACCACCTCGGCCGAAGTGGCGCGTGAGCTTCATGCCCGTGCGGCAGCGATGTCGCTGGCCTTCGTCGACGCTCCCGTGTCGGGCGGGCAGGCAGGGGCCGAGAACGGTCAGCTGACGATCATGGGTGGGGGTGATGCGGCAGCCTGGGAGCGTGTGCGACCGTTGCTGGACTGCTACGCGAAACAGGCGCGGCTCATGGGGCCGAGTGGTGCCGGACAGCTCACCAAGATGGTCAACCAGATCTGCATTGCGGGGCTCGTTCAGGCATTGTCGGAGGGGCTCCACTTCGCCGAATGTGCGGGGCTGGACGGACGTGCCGTGGTGGAGGTGATCTCGCGCGGCGCCGCGCAGAGCTGGCAGATGGAAAACCGTTACGAGACCATGCTTGCGCGCGAATTCGATCTTGGCTTCGCCGTCGACTGGATGCGCAAGGATCTTGGCATCGTGCTCGACGAAGCGGGCCGCAACGGGGCGTCCCTGCCGGTGACGGCACTCGTCGATCAGTTCTATGCCGATGTGCAGAAACTCGGTGGCCGGCGCTGGGACACCAGCAGCCTGATCGCGCGCTTGCAGGGGCTTGGCGAAAAAACGTGACCTGGTTCGAGTTCGTCGTTGCGTTGGGAACGAAGTCTCGACCGATGGGTTGAATATTCGGGTCATCGGTCGCTAGGAGGGATGTGGCATTCCTTCGTTTTCACCGAACATGAACCGAGTCGTATCGACCCTTGCAGCTGCGCTCCCCGGTCTCACCTTGAGTGCGATACTGCTGGCCGCCGTTCCCGAAGATCAGCCCTGGCAGACCGAGACGAGCAGCGATGGCAGCACCATCACGGCTCGTCACGAGACGGGTGGTGTGGCCGTCGACGGCAAGCTCTATGTGTTCGGCGGGCGCCGGACGCGTCCGGTGGAAATGTACGATCCTGCCACCGATATCTGGAGCGAACTCGGCCCGATGCCCGGTGAGTTCAATCACTTCCAGCCGGTGGCCATCGGCAGCGACGTGTACCTTATCGGCGGCTTCGACAGCAGTGGCGATCATGGTTTTCCCCACGAGAAGAACATCGCCGAGATCTATCGCTATGACACGCTCACGCGCGACTTCGCTATCGTTGGTGAGGTACCCGCCAACCGGCGCCGCGGCAGCGCTGCGGCCGTGGCGCATGACGGGTGGATCTACGTGGTCGGTGGCAACAACCAGGGACACTCGGGCGGTGCCGTCGACTGGTTCGATCGCTGGAACCCCGTTTCCGGGGAGTGGGACATCCTGCCCGATGCACCGAGTGCGCGCGACCACGCCCAGGCCGTGGTGATCGACGACAAGCTGGTCATCGCCGGCGGGCGTCGCACGAGTTCGCCCAACGTCTTTGCCAATCCCGTGATGCCCACCGAGATCTACGACTTCGCCAGTGGTGAGTGGCGTTCGGGGCAGGACATCCCGACGGCAAGGGCCGGTGCCGTCGCGGCAGCATGGGATGGCGAGATGCTGGTCGCGGGTGGTGAAATCAACACCAGCAACCACGCACTCGCCAAGGTCGAAGCGTACAACGTGGCCAGCGACGAGTGGCGTACACTGCAGCCGCTCGATACCGGACGTCACAGCGCGGCGGCTGCCATCCTCGGGCAGCGCTGGCACCTCGTGGCGGGCAGCGTTTCAAAGGGTGGAGGTAGTGAAACCACCTCGCACGAATCCCTGCTGCTGGGTGATCTACCGCCCCCGGACAGCGACGAGGATGGTCTGCCGGATCAGGAGGAAATCGACACATACCAGACCGATCCCGAGGACGCCGACACCGACGATGACGGCCTTTCGGACAGTGAAGAAGTCACGCTCGGCAGCAACCCGCTGCTCGCGGACAGTGACAGCGATGGTCTTGCCGACGGTGAGGAGCAGAATCGTTACGGCACCGACCCGAATGTCGCCGACAGTGACGGCGACACGCTCACCGATGGTGCCGAAGTACACGAACACGACAGTGATCCACTGCTTGCCGACAGTGACGACGACGGGCTCGATGATGCCCTTGAAGTGGCGCTGGGCAGCAATCCGAAGGCTGTCGACAGCGATGACGACACCTTGTCCGATGCCGACGAGTACCGGACTCACGGTACCTCGCCGACGCGTGCCGACAGTGACGCCGACGGCCTCTCCGATGCCGATGAAATCCATCTTCACCGCACCGATCCCTTGCTGGCCGACAGTGACGCCGATGACCTCTCCGATGCCGATGAAATCAGGATCCACCACAGCGATCCGCGGCTCGTCGACAGCGATGGCGATGGTCTTGCCGATGGCGTGGAGGTGAACGAACACGGCAGCAACCCGGCCATGAGCGACACCGACGGCGACAGCCTCGACGATGGGCGGGAAGTGCTCGAACTCGGCACCAGCCCCGTCAAGGCCGATACCGATGATGATGGCATGAGTGACACCGAGGATCCGGCACCGCTGGTGTTCGGCGACGGCAGGCGTCGCGGTGGGGCCGCACTCTGGTTGTTGCTGATGGTTGCGGGCTCGGGTCTGCTTCGGCGTGTCAAATAATCGGCAGCTGGCACCTCGCGCCAAAGCGTCTATTCTGTAACCGAATTGCGGTACAGTTCACGATTGTCACAGTCATCGCTGCCGAGTGTTCTGGCGAGCCCTGGAAGGTAGATGCAATACCGGGACGGGTTCTGCCCCTTGTCTGGCTCGTTTGCCGGCGTCGACAACTGTGAATCCCAGTTTCATGAATCCATCCGATCGGAGTCGCCAGGTGAAACCCGTCACGCATGTCCTAGTTGCAGCCGCTGTGGCTGCCGTACCCGTTCTGAGCGCCTCGGCTCAGGAGATCGACAACACTGCCACCCTGCCCGATGCCAAACCGGGTGAGTGCTACGCCAAGGTAGTGGTACCACCGAAGATGGCAACACGTTCCGAACAACTGGTGATACAGGCTGCTTCCGAGCGCATCGAAACCACCCCGGCCGCATTCGAAACCGTCAGCGAGCAGGTGCTGGTGCAGGAAGCCTCGCAGCGGCTCGAGGTGGTCGAAGCGGATTTCGGTGAGGAGCAGAAGCAGATCGAGGTGCGCGCGGCAGAGCTTCAGTGGATGGCCACCCAGGACGGCAGGCGGCGCCGTCCTGCAAGCAGTGCCGACATCGCCGCCATCAAGGAATCGGGCATCGACATCGACAAGGCATCACCCGATGCCTGCTTCCGTGAATACTACAAGCCTGCCACTTACGGCAAGCAGACGCGCCGGGTCATGGTGCGTCCCGCACACGAGAAGCTCATGGTCGAAGAGGCAGAATTCGAAACCGTGGAAGAACGCGTGGTCGTCAAGGAAGCCTCGAGTCGCGTGATCGACGTGCCGGCGGTGTTCCGCAACGAGACTGAATCGGTGCTGGTGGAACCCGCTCGCAGCGAGTGGAAGGCCGGACGTGGCCCCATCGAGCGCATCGACAACAGCACCGGCGAGATCATGTGTCTCGTCGAGATACCGGCACGCTACGAAACCATCACCAAGACGGTTCTCGATACACCGGCCAGCACGCGCACCGTGGACATACCGGCCGAGTACAAGACCATCAAGGTACGTCGCCTCGTGAAACCCGCCAGCGAACGTCGTGAACAGGTCGAGGCCGAGTACAAGGATGTCGACGTGAGTGTCAAGGAGAGCGAGGCGCAGTTCTTCTGGCTCGCCAAGGGGGAAGATGCCGGTGAAGCCGACTACACTGGTCAGGAAGTCTGCCTCGTCGAGCACCCGGCGGAGTTCCAGAACGTCAAGGTCAGCGTGATCAAGGAACCCGCGAGTTTCAAGTCCACGTCCGTCCCGGCGCGCTACCAGACGATCGAGATGCAGAAGCTCGTGACACCGGCCAGCGAAAAGCGCATCGTGATTCCCGAGCGCTCCCGCACCATCACCAGCCAGGTGCAGGTCGAGCCTTCGCGTCTCGAGTGGCGCAAGGTGCTCTGTGAAACCAACATGACGGCGGATGTGATCCGACGTCTGCAGCGCGCGCTCGATAAGGCCGGTCATGATCCGGGCAAGATCGACGGTGTGCTCGGTCGTGGTACGCTTCAGGCCATCGAGAATTATCAGATCGCCGAGAACATCGATCGTGGTGGCATCACCTACGAAACGCTCGAGAAGCTTGGCGTCGAACCCTGAACTACAGGAGGCAAGGTCGCCGTGTTGATCACTTTCAAGACCAGTTCATGGGCCGACATCACCATGTTCGGTGATGCGGCCGTGGAACTCCTCAAGCTCATGGGCATGAGCGGCAATGTGCCGGGCGCGCTCATGGCCGAGGATATTCCTGCCGCTCTGGCTTCCCTGAAGGAAAGGCTCAGCCAGCGTGAAGAGGCGGAAGGGAACGTGCACGTGGTCGACGAAGAGGAAGAAGGTGAGGTGCCGGTGCCCCTCAACCATCGAGCCGTGCCGCTCATCGCGTTGCTCGAAGCGGCTGCCGAAGCCGGCGACAGCGTGATCTGGGAAGAAGGCGACTGACCCTCGCCGATCCTCTTCCTCAGGACGCCATGAAGCCGATGTCGCGCTCGGTGAAATTGGCAAGATCGGGAAGGGCGGTGTCGATGGCCGCTTCATCCATGCCCATCCAGCGAGCCAGTGTCGCCGCGTATTGCGTCACCGAAAGCTGCGGAATGATGCGTCCGGCGAAGCTGCCGTCGTCCTCGCCGGCATCGTCCGGGTTGTCGTTCGCGGCAAGACTCGGCAATTCGCCATAGAGCTGCCCGCCGGCCACGGCGCCCCCGAAGACGAAACTGTGTCCACCCCAGCCGTGGTCGGTACCGTTGCCGTTGCTCGTCAGGGTGCGCCCGAAATCCGAAGCCGTGAAGGTGGTGACCGAGTCGGCGGCGTTCAGTGAATCGATGGCATCCTGGAAGGCACCGACGGCCTCGTCAAGACCGGCGAAGAGCGCCGGCATGCGTTCGAGCTGGTCGGAATGCGTGTCCCAGCCATCCATCTGCACGAAGAACACCTGTCGCTGCATGCCGAGCTCCTCGCGTGCGGCGATGAGACGCGCAACGAGATGCAGCTGGCTCGCCAGGCGGTTGTTGCCGTCGTAGCGCATGTTGTCGAGTGGGTGATTGGTGAAGGCGCTGTGCAGCGAGGCCGTCGCGTCTGCCGCGCGCCTCACCGAGGCGCCGATGCCACGGAGGAGGTAGGGATTGCCCTCGGCTGTTGCCGCGCCGATCAGCGAATCGAGTGTCCCGTCCATGCGCTGGAGCCTTTGTACCGGTATCCAGTCGCTGATGTAGTCGTGACCGAACATGCGTTCGATGGCGTAGCCGGCGTTGAGGCTGATGTAGTTGGTATCGCTCGACGCGAGAAAGTCGCTGCGCCCGGCGATCGAGAACGCCGGGGCCACGTTGATGCTGCCGTTGCAGTTACCGGCATGGCTGCTGATGGCACCGCCCCAGCCGAAGGCGTTGGCGCCGTTGACGATGCCGGCACCGGTCTGCCAGAGTTTCTGCTGGGTGTTGTGCGCAAACAGTGCCTGCGGCAGTGCCACCGAGCTGAGGTAGTCGGAACGGCTGGTGGGCTGGATCAGCGTGCCGAGGTTGGACACCACGGCAAGATCGCCTCTGGCGTAGAGGCGCTGGAAGGCCGGCAGCTGGGCATTGAAGCCGAGGCTGCCGTAACGCGCGTCGCTGACTTCGAGCAGCGCTGATTCGTCGACGGCGAGTTCGTTGCGTGTGGCACGGTATTCCTCGAAACGGCTGCCACCGGGCACCAGTATGTTGAAGGAATCGGCGCCACCGGCGAGAAACAGGCACACCAGTGAACGTGCGCCGCCGCAATCGGCGGCACGGCTGAGCGAGGGTGCGCCGGCAAGCAGCGAGACACCCGAGAGTGCGGGCAGTGCAGCGAGGCCCTTGAGAAGCTTTCGTCGCTGCCGGTCGATGCGGTGAACCTGGCGCATCAGCGTTGTACCTGTTGTTGCGGTGAAACCAGCGCGAGAAACAGCGCGTCCTGGGCGCGGGCAAAGCGTCCCGCATCGTCGTTGCCGAGTGTCCGGAGGTATTCGGCGATGATCTCTCGCTGGGTGTCGGGCATGCCGCCGGCGAAGAGATAGAGATTGATCCGGTCGAGCAGGGCACCGATGTCACCGGCGATGGCCGTGAACGGCTCGAGGTCGACGGTGTCGACGCGCGGGTTGTCATCCGAGAGGTCGGAGCGCTCGTTGAAGCGGTAGATCTGGTGGTGATAGTTGTTGTGCGTGGCGCCGAGGTTCGCTTCGGACATGATCTGCATTTCCGGCGAGAGAAGGCTGCCGCCCGGCACGATGGGGTTGTCGGGAAGGTAGAAGTTGAACACCGACGGCGAGCGCATGACCGCCTGGCCGCCCATGCCCTCGATGCGATGGATCAGGAAGTCCGGGGTGTTGTCGATGCCGTTGGCTTCCGGTCCTGTGGTGGCGTCGAGGGCACGCCACATGCCCGCCCAGCGAATGACCGGTTCCTTGAGCTTGCCGAAGTCGGCAAGGGTTTCATGGCCGCTGACCGCTTCTTCATCGAGCAGGATGGCGCGCACCACGGCGGCAAGGTCACCGCGCTCGCCATTGCCGTTGTCGTTGAAGACGGCGCTGACGCGGGCGACGTAGGCGGGCGTGGGGTTGCTCGTCACGAGACGCTGGATGAGCTGCTTGCCGATGAAGGGGGCGACGTTCGGGTGGTTGGCAATGTTGTCGAGCGCGAACTCGAGATCGTCGCGCGTACTCAGACCTGCCGGGGCCACGGCACCGTTCAGCAGGGTTTTCTCGCCGTCGTCGTGGTACTGCTCGAAGGGCACCATCGGCGTGGTGAAGATCTCCTGATTGCCGAGGTTGGTGGTGTCCCAGCTGACGAGGTCGTAGTTCCAGCCCGTGAACACGCGCGCGAATTCCTCCACCGTATCCTGGGTATAGGTGGGTACGGGGTTTTCGGGGTTCGTGAACTCCCCGTTCGGTTCGAGTTCGAAGAGGCCGATCGAAAAGAGCTGCATGACCTCGCGCGCGAAGTTCTCGTCGGGGCGGATGTTCTCGGCGGGGTTGGCACGCTCGTTCCGTACCATGCTCAGGTACACCCCCATGACCGGGTGCAGGGCAACATCCTCGAGCAGCTCGCGGTAGTTGCCGAAGGCGTGGCCGGCGAGCATGTCGTAGTAGTTGCTCATGCCGTACTGCTGATTGGCGAGTGCGTAGTCGATGTCGGATACGACGAAGATCTGGCTGAGTGCGAAGGCCACTCGCTGCCGGAGCTGATCCTCGCGATTGAGCGCGTTCTGCCACCAGATCTCGTGGCGCGCCGCGGGGTGGCTGCCGTTGCTGTTCTCGCGCGTGTAGGGTTCGGTCAGTGACGCCGGCAACTGCATCTGCCAGTCGATCCAGACCGCGCGGTCGTCGAATTCACGATAGCGTGCCAGGCTCTCGGTCGAGGGGCCGAAGCTTGCCTGCATGAGAAATCGTGCTGCCGCCACGTCGTCGGCGTCGAGACGGCTTGCGGCGGTGGTCGCAGGAATTTCGCCGCTCGGTTCGCCGTTGGTCGGAGGCAGATCGAGCACGCCACCACTGTCCGTGTTCCCGGCATCGCCCGTACCGCCACCGCCGGCAGTGTTTCCCGACTCGCCATTGCCGACGACGACACCGTCATCACCGCAGGCAGCGAGCAGGAGGCCGAAGACAAGCGCAATGCCGATGTGTGCGCGTGCGCGTGCCGAATGCCGGAATGCCGGGGATTCACGCCGCATCCATGTCGGGCGTCGGGATGACGGTGATCCACGCCGAGCCTGAGTGGCCCGGGAGGGGGTGAGCGCCACGTGGCGAACTGGCGGCGCAGGGCAGCGGCCTGACAAGGGGGATTTCCCTGGAAGCATGTGTAACGGATCCGTCTGTGGCAGCGCGGTGATCCGCGCGAAAGCGATCAGACAATAGAAAGTCGAAGGAGAGTTTAACTCGACACGGTCGCATCGGCAGGTGCGCAAGACCTCGTTCCGGACGTGGATTCGATCACGTGTTGCGATTTCTGCTGGCGAACCGAACAATTCTGCAATGTGGAGCGTTACCCGCTTTGCGTGGGCCATAATTGGCCCTTCATCCAAAACAGATATGGAGTTGAATCATGAGATACGTCCTCATTGCGCTGGCCCTGGTGCTGGCGGTCGGCTGTTCCGGTCGCGGCGAGAAGCGCATTCAGGAGACCGCGATGGAACGCTCGCAGGCCATGCAGGCACCTGACCGTGCGCTCAATGGCTACGCCAGTTACGAACTGCGTCCGATCGCCATGTCCGAAGAAATCAAGGCCGACGATGGCAAGAAACAGCGAGCGCTGGAACTGCAGGGCAAGATTCAGGAACGCGTGCAGCCACTGCTCAACGAGTGGCAGGCGGCGGGTGGTACAGGTCGCTCGGGAACCCTGGCCATCGAGCCGAGGCTTGATTCACTGCGTATCATCAGTGCGGTCAATCGCGCCTTTGCCGGCGCGTTTTCAGGGAATTCCAGCATCGGTCTGGATCTCGCCCTGATCGACACCAGCAGCAACCAGGTCGTCGGCAATCCGCGACTTGACATGAGTTCCAACGCCTTTGCCGGTAAGTGGAGTGGCGGAAACTCGGACGAGAACCTCCTGAACTACGTCGCGGAGACCGTCAGGCAGTATCTCGTGCTGAATTACGGTCGCTGAGTCCCGGCCTTAAGTATCTCTCAGGGCAGCTGCGGCTGATTCCGGCTGCACGGGGTTCACCATGTTGCCGGAGCCCGTTTCGAAACCGGCGAGGAACTTCAGTTTGTTCGGGTCACGAAGCGGTGGCAGCATGGTGATGTGAAAGCACCAGTGTTCGTTGTCGGGATGGTTGTCGACCGGCGCGTTGTGCCAGAGGGTGATGTTCGGTGCCGAGCGCCGGAACAGGCGGTCGTAGCGTTGCATCTGGCGCTGATGAAGCGCGGCCATGTCGAGAAGCTCGTTGTCGCTGAGTTCCGCCACCGTGCAGACGTGGCGGTGCGGCAACACCCAGGTTTCATAGGGCATGCGGGCGGCATAGGGCACGATGACCGAGGCATGCTCGTTGCGATCGATGAGCAGGTGTTCCTGGATGTAGGGTTCCGCCAGCAGTGACTGCAGCAGCGAGCCGCCCGATTCCTGTGCGTACAGTGACTGCGCGCGGCACATGCGCTTGGCGATCTGGGTCACGAAAGGCGTGGCATAGATCTGACCGTGCGGATGTGGATTGGAGGTGCCGATTTCCTCGCCCTTGTTCTCGAACATGAGTACCTGCTTCACCTCGGGCAGTGTTGCCAGTGCCTTGAACTCGCCGCGCCAGAGTTGTATTACCGCCCGCATCTCGTCGTTGGCAAGCGAGGCGAGCGTGGCGTCGTGACGTTCCGACCAGCACACCACGCGGCAGCGTCCGAGCGGCGGGGCACTCGCCAGCAAGGGGTGTTCAGGAGGTCGGATGGGTGCGGCCGCGATGTCGCTGGCGGTGGAGTCGAGTGCCGGAAAGTCGTTGTCGAAGGCGAAGGGGCCGCGGTAGTCCGGGTTCGTTGCGCCAGTGGCTCGTGAGACACGGGGGCAGAGATGGCAGCCGGGGTCGTGAACAGGCTTTCGTGTCTGACTGACCTTGCTGACAGCGCCCGACCAGGGGCGAGTGTCGGAACCTGCGGCGATGATGACCCACTCGTCAAGGAGAGGGTGCCAACGGAGTTGATGACTGGGCTTCATGCTGTTGGTTCCCTGAGCTGTTGGTTCCCTGAACTGAAAGACAACCGTGTCAAGTCGTGTCCGACGATCTCCGGGTGTCGATGGCAACATGGCTCGCGCCTGCGGCTGCCTCGATGCAGAAGAAGTCGGCAGCAAGTTCCGTTTCCTGCCGGTATCGCGTCCCGACCGCGTGCATGAACGCGTCGATGTCGGGTTCCCTGACGAGTGATACCGTGCATCCGCCGAAACCGGCACCGGTCAGGCGGCTGCCGGCCACGCCGTCTTGTTCACGTGCGATGCGGGTCAGTGCGTCGAGGGCGTCGCTCGATACCTCGTACAGCGATGCCAGTGAGGCATGCGAGGCATTCATGATTTCACCCACGCGCTTCACGTTGCCCGACGCCATTGCCTGAGCTACCTCGCGCACCCGTTGATTCTCCTCGACCACATGGCGGAGCCGGTTGAAGGCCTGCGGGTCTTCGGCGAACGGTTCGGCGAGTTCACCGAGTTGTTCCGGCCGGAGTTCACCGAGAGCCGAAACATCGTTGCGCTTCGCGACCAGAGCCAGTGCGCGCGCGCATTCCCTGACACGTTGGTTGTAGGCCGAATGGCTGAGTTCACGTCGCTGGTTGCTGTTGGCAATGACAATACGGTGATCTGCGATGAGCAGGGGTACGGCGCGGTAGTCGAGTGTGGCGCAGTCGAGCATGATTGCGTGGCCGCGCTCACCCATCATGACCGCGAACTGATCCATGATGCCGCACTGCATGCCGACAAAATCGTTTTCGGCCGCCTGAGCGAGACGAGCGATGTCGGGGCCCTGCATCCTGCTGCCGATGATCGCGTCGATGGCGACGGCACTCAGCACCTCGATCGATGCCGAGGAACCGAGCCCGGCGCCGTTCGGCAGGTTGCCCCAGTAGAGGCAGTCGATGCCGGGCAGAGCGTGCCCGCGTCGGCGAAATGCCTCGAATACGCCGAGCACGTAGTTGCACCAGCTGTCGCCGAGTGATGGCATTGCTGCGCTGGCATCGACGTCCGCCGTTTCGGGGAACTGCATCGAAGCAAGCCGGATGCGCGCAGGCTTGTTGCCTGTGCCTGTGCCTGTGCCTGTGCCTGTGCCTGTGCCTGTGCCTGTGCCTGTGCCTGTGCCTGTGCCTGTGCCTGGGTTCGCATTCGTGTTGGTGGTCACCCGGCACAGCAGCAGTGTGCCGAGATCGATGGCACAGGGAAACACGAGACCACCGGTGTAGTCGGTGTGATCGCCCAGCAGATTGACGCGCCCGGGTGCCCGGAACAATTGCACATCGGTTTCATCGCCGCCATAGCGAGCGACGAAGGCAGCGAGCAGGGCGGGTAGCTTCGCGCGCTGTTCCTCGCTCAGGTCGGCGAGTGTCATGAGGTGCGTTCCGGGCCGCTGCAGAGGCGCGAACGCAGCGGCTGCAACGATGGCGACAGGTTCGTGCGGAAGCTCACCTGTTGCATCGCCGACAATGGCAAGCTGCTACGGCCTGCATGGCAGGCCGGCAGCGCATGGAATCCGCACTTGCGGGCTCATTCCACTCAGCCCGTGCCGAGCTGATTGGCGACATCGTTGAGTGCGTCACCCACTGCATCGAAGAGTTCGTCGATCTGTTCCTCGTTGATGATCATCGGTGGGCAGATGCCGATCGTGTCGAACGGAATGGCCCGTACCACGGCGCCATGAGCAAGTGCGGCCGTTGCCACCTTGAAACCGGTCTTGTCGGCCAGCGGGAATTGCTCGCGCGTGCTCTTGTCGCGCACGATTTCCACGCCACCGATGAGGCCACGACAACGCACGTTGCCTACCAGCGGGTGGTTGGCGAGCGCCTGCAGGCGTTCGGCAAACTTCGGTGCCATCGCCCGCACGTTCTCGTACACGCCGTCTTCCTCGTAGATCCGGATCGCTTCGAGTGCGACTGCGCAGGACACCGGATGACCGCCGTAGGTATTGCCGGTGCCGAACATGCCGGTCTGGTCGCTGCCGGCGCGCAGCCCTTCGTATACCTTGTCGTTGACGAGCACGCCGCCGATCGGCAGAAAGGCGGCCGAGAGCTGCTTGGCCACGGTCATGATGTCGGGCTCGTAGTGCATCGTTTGCGACCCCCAGACGTTGCCCGTGCGACCGAATCCGCAGATGACCTCGTCGGCAATCATCAGGATGCCGTTGGCCTCGAGCAGGGGTTTCAGTTTCCGGAAGTAGTCATCGGGCGGGACGATGACACCACCCGCGCCCATGATGGGCTCGGCGATGAAGGCAGCGATGGTGTCGGCACCATGCTCCTCGATCACCGCGGCGACTTCGGCCACGAGACGGTCGGTGAATTCGCTTTCGCTTTCGTTTTCTTCGGCGTAGCGGTAGTGGTGCGGTGTCGTAACGTGGTGCACGTCGATGGCGGGAAGGTCGAAGCCGTCATGCACGTAGGCCAGGCACGCTAGACTGCCCGCCGCCACGGTTACACCATGATAGGCGCGTTTGCGCGCGATGAAGCTCTTTCTCTTGTTGTCGCCGCGGGCGATGTGGTAGAACCAGGCGATCTTGACTGCCGTATCGACTGCCTCCGAACCCGAGTTCACGAGAAAGGCGCGACACATGCTTTCGGGGGCAATCGACACCAGCTTGTCGGCGAGCTGGATCGCGGTATCGTTGGAGCGATGCGTGAAGAGATGCGTGTAGGGCAGGCGCTCGAACTGCCGTGCTGCTGCTTCGGCCAGGCGAGGCTCGCTGAAGCCGAGGCCACTGCACCAGAGGCCCGACATGCCTTCGAGATAGCGCTTGTCGTTGTCGTCGTAGACGTAGACTCCTTCGCCACGGTTGATGATGAAGGGTCCTTTTTCTTCGTGGGCGCGCAGATCGGTGAAGGGATGCAGAAGTGCCTTGTCGAGGTTCTTGAGGTCAGTGGCGGTGTTCATGGCAGAGACTCGCTCGGTTACGCATTGTGAGGAAGGCAGTGTTGCCGGAGCGGTGTTGCTAGCATTGACCTTGTCAGAGGTCTTTCGGTCATCAGCACGTCTTCGGTAGCACGCCGGTTTCCCCATGGGATTGATGTTTCAAGCATGCCAGAAGCGAGGAGCAAAGTCATGAGCCAGAAAAGCACAGCGCGAGCGGCGGTCGTCGATGCGCTGAGGGTACGTTTCGGTGATCGTCTGTCCACCGGTCAGAGTCAGCGTGAGCAGCATGGACACGGCGAAAGCTGGCACGCGCCGGCGCTGCCCGATGCCGTGGTGATGGTCGAGTCCACCGAAGAGGTGGCCGAGGTGGTATCGCTCTGCGCGCGCCACCGGGTGCCCGTGATTCCCTTTGGTGCAGGCACGTCGCTCGAAGGGCACCTGCAGGCCATCGAGGGTGGCATCAGTATCGACCTTTCATCGATGAGGGCGGTGCTCGCCGTGAATGCCGATGATTTCGACTGCCGCGTGCAGGCGGGCATTTCTCACCGCGAACTCAACGACTACCTGCACGACACCGGTCTCTTCTTTCCGGTGGATCCGGGGGCCGGGGCGAGCATCGGTGGCATGACCGCCACGCGGGCTTCGGGAACCAATGCCGTGCGTTACGGCACCATGCGCGAGAACGTGATGTCGCTGACCTATGTCGATGCGCATGGCAACATCGTCAATACCGGTTCGCGCGCGAAGAAGTCATCGGCGGGTTATGACCTCACGCATCTGCTTGTCGGTTCCGAAGGTACCCTCGGTGTCATCACCGAAGTCGGTCTGCGCCTGCACGGACTGCCCGAGGCAATCAGAAGTGCAGTGGTGGATTTTCCTTCAGTGGATGAAGCCGTGCGTACCGTCATCGAAACCATCCAGATGGGCTTGCCGATGGCGCGCATCGAACTCGTCGATCATCAGTACATGGCCGCCATCAACGACTACAGCAAGCTGGACTACCCGGTGCGTGACACCCTGTTTCTCGAGTTTCACGGCACCGAACAGTCGGTGGAAGAGCAGGTGGCGCTCTTTGGCGACATTGCCGCCGAACATGGTGCCGGTGAGATGCTGAGCGCGAAGTTCGAGGAAGACCGTCAGCGCCTCTGGCGTGCGCGCCACGATGCCTACTTCGCCATCACCGCGCGCTATCCCGGCAAGCTCGCGATGACCACCGATGCCTGCGTGCCGATCTCGAAACTGGGCGAGATCGTCAGCTACGTGCGCGAAGCCATGCAGGACAGTCGTTTCGAGCCTGCCGTGATCGGACACGTCGGCGACGGCAACTTTCACATGATCTTCTGCATCGACCCCGAAAATGCCGATGAACTTGCCGAAGCACAACGCTGCAACGCCATGCTGGTCGAGAAGACACTCGAACTCGGCGGCACCTGCACCGGTGAGCATGGCGTCGGACTCGGCAAGTTGAAGTACCTCCGACGCGAGCACGGCGATGCCGCAGTGGACACCATGCGCGTGATCAAGCGTGCGCTGGATCCTCACGACATCATGAACCCCGGCAAGACCGTGGCGATCTGACGCTCGGTCAGAAACGCAGTCCGCGTGCGCCGTCGTTGAGCTGTGAGGCGAGTTCCACGAGTGCGGGGTCGGTCCAGTCCTCGTTCGAGGTTGCGGCGCTTCCCATTCGTGCCGCGAGACGGCTTTCGCCCGCAGCGTTCGGTGTGCTGCAGCTGCCGGACTCGATGTGGGCAAGCGCGTTGCTCAGCAGTACCTCGTCGTCGGCACCGAGCGCGATGCTCGTGTCGTCAAGCGCGGGGCAGTCTGGTGCCAGCCCTTCGTAGTAGTCGCCCTCTCCGCTGGCATTCGACCAGACGGTCTCGACGAGGTTGAGAGCCTTGCCGCAACGTTCGCGTGCCATCGTGCCGTAGGGTTTGCCGCAGGTGGTATCGCCAACGACCACGACGTCCATGTAGGGCTTCAACGACTCAATCAGCATCTCGGATGCCGAGCAGCTGTCATCGCTGACGAGAAAGTAGACGCGATCGAGTTCGAGCTTGATCGCATGGCCGGGGAAATCCCAGGTCAGGTCCTGATCGTCGTAACGCTCGTTGAAGGCGATGGTGCCGAACTCCTGACCCATGACCTTGCAGGCACCGATGCGTGCGCCGAATTCGGAGGCAACGGTGGCGCGTCCACCCGGGTTGAAACGGAGATCGACGACGAGTTCGTTGACGCCTGCGGTTTCGAGTTCCTCGATGGCGTCGGCCAGCGCGGTGCGCGAAGGGTTGTTGAACTGCAGGTAGTTGAAGTAGCCGATCTTGTGGTTGCCGCGCTCGATCACACGCGTGTCGGTAACGGTTTCGAGCAGGTAGCTGCCACTGGTCACGTCGACTTCGACCGTTGCGGCACCGCCGCGAATGTATCCGATGGTGACGGTGGTGGGGGTGCCGTTTTCACCGAAGATGGCCTTGCGCGTTTCGACAGGCAACTCGCGGTATTCGGCGACGGTGTAACCATTCAGCGACGCGAGTTTGTCGCCGCGTTCGAGACCGGCAGTATCGGCCGGTGAACCCGGATCGATGTACGCAAAGAGGATGTCTTCGCCTTGTGCGGAGGTCTGCCAGCCGTAACCCCAGATTTCACCCTTCTCGAATTGCGCCTCGTAGGTGCTGGCGTCGGTGATGTAGCTGAAGCGGTCGTAGGGCTCCACACGCAGTGCTTCGATCAGTTCCTGTTCGTCGGCATATTGTGCGAGATCGATGCTGTCGGGTACCTGATCGGCGAAGAGATAGTAGTCGCGCATGGCATCGTAGACCCAGACCTTGCGGGCCTCGATCGAGCAGTTGTCGGCACGTGGGCTGATGGTGGATGTGTTGCCGGAATCGGAAGACGCGTCCCTGCCCGAATTGTCGGTCTGGGCGGCTGAGGCGATGTCAGGGAACGGTGCGGGCGGCGCATGGGCGCTGACCGGCCCGTTGTTCGTGATCACTTCCGGGCAGAACAGGTCAAGCTCATCCGAGTCGCTGTCCGAGGAATCGAAATCCGTGATGTCACCGACACAGGCGCCAAGGAGCAGGCAGCTGCCAAGGAGTGTCAGTGCCGTGAACGCGGACAGGCCGTTGCCGCTCGTCGCACGCCGTTCACTGGTGTCGCCTGCCTTGTTCATGAGGATTCCTCGCATTGCTCCATGCCGTCGTTTTTGCCTTGAGCGGCAGCCTGTCCGACAACTGGACAGCGTTCCTGTTCCGTCAAACGCACATCGGCACCGATTTGCGTACTGTTCGATCAAGTGCCTCGGTTGACAGTCGCTACACGGAGTGCGCCGTCAGCCCCTTCACATCGAACCATGCTTCAGAGCAGAATACCGTCATCACTGCAGAGTCTGCCCGATCGTGCCGCGTTTCGCCGGCATCTGGCGCGTGGCAGTGATCTGCCGAGGGGGACGCTGCAGGGCTGTCTGCTGTTCCTGAAGTTCGTCGAACTCGAGTCGCTTGCACGTCACGACGGTGATGTCCTGGCCGCGAAGGCGCTTGCGGATCTCGTGGCGGTGATCGAAGTCAGGCTCAGAAGTCGTGATTATCTGGCGCGGATCTCGCGCGATACGGTAGTCATCCTGTTGCACCGTTGCCGTCTTGCTCATGCGCGGCGTGTTGCCGGCAACTACCTCGATCTCTTCTCCGATCTCGAACTCCACGTCGATCACAAGCCCTGGCGGGTCCAGCTTCGCTATCGGCTCATGTCGCTCGACGAGCATCAGCTCAGACTGCGCGGCGGCGGCTGGATCTGTTCGGGGCGACTGCCCGGGGAGAACCTGCTCGGGGCAAACCGATTCGGCAGCGAACACATCGGGACGGCACGCGCCGGGGTAGCACACGCCGGAACGGAACGTGCCGGAACGGAACGTGCCGGGGCGGCACACGCCGGGGCGGCACCCGCCGGAACGGAACGTGCCGGTGCCGATGGGTCTGTCGAGCGGCTATCGGGTATGCAGCGAAATGACGCGAATCTGCCCGCTGCGCACTCGCCGGACGTGAAACCGCTTCCATCCGCGTGCACCGCGTCGGCGACGGTCACAGCGCGCGGTCACGATTCGGTGGTAGCCTTTCCCGGCCGTCTGGACGAAGCGGCAAGCACAACGAAAAGCGCGTCCGGCACGGAGGGCACGTGCGCCGAGGTCATCCCGCTGCGTGGTGGCACTGTCTCCGGAGCGCCGCTGCGAAACCGCACTGTCATGGCAGGCAGCACACATGATTCGCACTGGCGGCTCGAGCCTGGCGTGAGTCCGGGGCTCGGCAATGCCATCGGCAGTTGGCGTCTTCGGCACCTCGGTGAGCAGACGCCATGCGATGATCGGCAGCGGCTGGAGATGGCGCTTGATCTGCTTGCCTTCTATCCGCCGACCGGCGGCACACGTCTCGGTGGTGAACTGATCGTCGAGCTGGCCGCCGAATCGCTCCTGCCACTGACGGTGAACTGGCTGATCGTCGAAGCGCGTGAGCGACAGGTGGCGCCACAGGATCTCTGCCTGAGCCTTTCCCATCCGGACATCATGAACCACCTGAGCCTCGTGATTCCGGCCATGCGCAACCTCCGCCGCGCGGGCTTCCGCTGCCTCCTGCGCGAGCCGGGCGAGCCGCCGGCGCTGGCAGCCCTCCGGCGGCTGGTGTATTTCGACATGCTGCAGATACCGCTGTCGCGTCTTGCCGCGATGACGGCGAACGGCAACACAGCGGCAGCGGGTGGCAATGCGCTCTGTCCTTGGGCGGCCGACGTGAAGATCGAGTGTCTGGTCACGGGCGTGGATACGCCTGCCGACTATCGACGGGCAGCGGCCAGCGGTGTCGAGTTCGTGTTCGGCCGCCACGCCGGCAAGACCCTCTCGGTGCAGCCCTTTCTCGATACCGGCGATCTTCCCGATGGCGGCGATTCTTGAGGGAACGGTCAGGCGTGCATGTGGTCGGGGGATGCGGTCAGTTCATCGCTACGGTTGCTCATGCAACGCTCAGGAGCGCATGCAGCCAGGGTGACGATGCTCAGTCGCGCTCGACAAGCCCGACGGCCAGTGCAGCCACAAGCGCACCGAGAGACAGTGCGGCGAGGCTGCCGCCGATGTTCCCGCCCCATTCGATGTCCAGGAGATCGCGCGCCATGAGTCCGGCAAAGGCGCCAACGCCGCCCGCCACGAGACAGGGCAGGGGTGTTCTTCCGGGCCTGGACACGACGGTGTGCACGACGAAACCGATACCGGCGCCGAACAGCGACAGAAACAGCGGTATCAGGAGACGCATGCGTCACTCCCCGGCGGCAATGATGCTACATTGTGCGCACTATAACAGCACCGTCTCGCGCCCGAATTCCACGCCTTCCAGCGGGGTGAACGGTATCTGACGTGTGGCACCGGTCACGCGACACGACAGGCCACCGTGCCGATGCTCGGCGCTTTCCCTCCTCACCGCCATGAACCAATCTGACGCATCTTCGTCCGTCCTTGCCGGCATCGGCCTCGCGCTGCTCGGCTTTGCCGTGTTCTCCACGCACGACGCCCTGATCAAGAGCATCGAGGGTGTGCCGAGCGTGCAGATCGCCTTCTTCGTGATGCTGTTCAGCTTCGTGCCCTTCACCCTGATCGTGGCCGTGGATCCGAGCGAGAGATCGCTGCGCCCGCGGCTGCCCGTGCTCGTCGGACTCAGAAGCCTCTTCGGCGCCATCGGCATGCTGTGCGGCTTTCATGCCTTCCAGAACCTGCCGATGGCCGAAGTCTATTCGCTGCTCTTTGCCGCACCCATTCTGATCACGCTGCTGGCCATTCCGATCCTCGGCGAACGGGTTCACTTCGTGCGCGGAATTGCCATCGCGCTCGGCATGGTCGGCGTGCTCGTGGTGCTGCGGCCGGGCAACAGCGAGCTGACGGTGCATCACCTTGCCGCGGGTATCTGTGCCGTCTGTGTTGCCGCCACGGCCATCGTCACACGCAAGATCGGCTCGCGCGAACACGGCAGCACGCTGGTGATCTTCCCGATGCTCATGAACATACTCGTGGCCGGCGTCCTGACGTATTTCGTGTACGAGCCGATGCCGCGCGAAGCCGTGGTTCGGCTGGCGCTGATCGGTTGCCTGAGTGTGGCCGGGCAGCTGCTCATGGTGCGCGCCTACCGCGTCTCCGAGGCGCAGTTCGTCGCGCCCATGCAGTACAGCCAGATGCTCTGGGCGCTCATCTTCGGTGCCTTCGTCTTCGGCGAGTCGGTCGATCGCATGGTGCTGATCGGTTCGGCCATCATCGTGTTCTCCGGTCTGCTCTTCATCTGGCGCGAACTGGCGCACTCCCTGAATCGACCGGTGCTGAGCACGCGCAACCTCCGCTTCGTGAGTGGGCCGGCCACGAAGTCCTCGGAAACCGATCGCAACGAGCCGCAATTCGATGTGCCGTTCCTGCAGGTGCCCCTGCCGAAGGAGCAGTCGCTGAAGGCGAGAGGCGATGCGCCGTGATGACTCGGGATTCGCGATCGCAGGAGCTCATCGCGGCGGCATCCATGGAGATGCCCTTCGGACGCTTCAAGGGCACGCGCCTGATCGACCTGCCGGAACCCTACGTGGTCTGGTTCCGGCGCGAGGGATTTCCCGCGGGCAGACTCGGCGAACGCCTCGCGCTGATCCACGAAATCAAGGTCAACGGCCTCGAAAAGCTCGTGCGGCCGCTGCTTGAGTGAGGGGCAGCGACCGAATCGGAGAGGATGCGCCATCAGGTAGCCCTTGACCGCAGCGCCCACGAGCAGTAATCTCGCTCCATGATCAAACCACAGCGCACCGGGGTGCTTCGTCGCCCGGCCTCTTTCTGAAGAGCGCCGGGAGAACATGACCTGCCCGACCCACCACTCGGGCCACCCGCGAGCCGACCTGGCTCCACCGCACCTTCAACCGGCCATCACAACGCTGTATACACCCCTCGGGGTTACAAGATCATGCCACGCCGTTTCCTGCCCAAGCTCTCCCTGTTGATGACGTCACTGCCGACATCTCGCACGGACGACCTGCGTCCTCTGCTCGAACTTCGCTGCCGCTGCCGGGATGGCGCGATCCGGTAGCGGTGGCAGGGCAGCGTCACACACGGAGGCTGCGCGATGAACCGCGCCGCCCGGGCAGGAATCACCTCGAGACCACCACCATGATGAACGACCCTCAACAGAAGTACCGTCCCTTTCCGCCGGTGGCACTGCCGGACAGGCAGTGGCCGAACCGCACCCTCGACACTGCACCGATCTGGTGCAGCGTGGATCTTCGTGACGGCAACCAGGCGCTGATCGAGCCGATGGGCACCGAAAGGAAGCTGCGTCTGTTCGATCTGCTCGTGAAACTCGGCTTCAAGGAAATCGAGATCGGTTTCCCCTCGGCTTCGCAGACCGACTTCGACTTCACGCGCAAGCTCATCGAGGAAGGCCGGGTGCCGGACGACGTGACGCTGCAGGTGCTGACGCAGGCGCGCGAGGGGCTCATCGACCGCACCTTTGCGTCGCTGGAAGGCGCCAGGCGCGCCATCGTGCACCTCTACAACTCCACCTCCACGCTGCAGCGAAGCGTCGTGTTCGGCATGGACAGGGACGCCATCAAGGGTATCGCCACGAGTGGTGCCGAGATGGTGGCCGAACGGGCCGCGAAGCAGACCGACACCGAATGGGTGTTCCAGTATTCGCCCGAGAGCTTCACCGGCACCGAACTCGACTATGCCGTGGAAGTCGTCGATGCCGTCAATGCCGTCTGGCAGCCGACACCGGAAAACAAGGTCATCATCAACCTGCCGGCGACGGTGGAGATGTCCACGCCCAATGTACATGCCGACCAGGTCGAGTGGGTCATCCGCGAAGTCGCGAATCGTGATGCGCTGATCATCAGCGTGCACCCGCACAATGATCGTGGCTGTGCCGTTGCCGCCACGGAGCTTGCACTCCTTGCCGGAGCCGATCGTGTCGAGGGCACCCTGTTCGGCAACGGCGAGCGCACCGGCAACGTGGATCTGGTCACGCTGGCGCTGAACCTCTACACCCAGGGTGTCGATCCGAATCTCGACTTTTCCGACATCTACGATGTCAAGCGCACCGCCGAGCATTGCAACCAGTTGCCCGTGCATCCGCGCCATCCCTACGCCGGCGAGCTGGTCTTCACGGCTTTTTCGGGCTCGCACCAGGACGCCATCAAGAAGGGTTTCGCGGCGATGCGAAAGAGCAATCAGCCGCTCTGGGAAGTGCCCTATCTTCCCATCGACCCCGAGGATCTCGGGCGCACCTACGAGGCGGTGATTCGTGTCAACAGCCAGTCCGGGAAGGGTGGCGTGGCCTTCATCCTCGAGCAGGATCACGGGCTCGAACTGCCACGTCGCATGCAGATGGAGTTCAGCCAGGTGGTACAGCGCACCAGCGAGAAAACCGGCAAGGAAGTCAATTCCGGGATGATCCGCGAACTCTTCGACCGGACCTACCTCGATGTCGATGCGCCGCTCGTGTTCCAGCGCCACACCACCCGTGAGGATCAGGCCGACGAATCACACCGCGAACTGACTGCCGAGGTGCTCTTCGAAGGGGCGGTCCGGGAAATCCACGGTCATGGCAACGGACCGATCGATGCCTTCATCGACGCACTCTGCCGGGAATTCGGGGTGGCCATGCGCGTGATCGACTATCACCAGCACGCCACCGGCGTGGGGCAGGATGCGCAGTCCGCCTGCTATGTCGAGATCCAGCTCGGCAAGGGTGAAACGCGCTACGGTGCGGCGCTCAACAGCAACATCACCAGCGCGTCGTTGATGGCCGTCTGCAGTGCCTTCAACCGGGCGGTGGCCGACGGACTGCTTTCACCGCATAATTGAGTTCTTTCCGTGGCCGGCCCCGGTTGTCGAGGTCGGCCGCGTCACGTCAGCGAGCAGGAGACAGCCGCCACATGAGCAACGACACCAGTGCAGAGGACAGGGGCAAGAGTGACGCCGAACTGTCACTCGACGAAGCGGCGCTGATCTACCACCGTTACCCGAAGCCGGGAAAGCTCTCCATTACCGCCACCAAGCGCATGGTGAACCAGCGCGACCTGGCGCTCGCCTACTCGCCGGGTGTGGCGGCCGCCTGCCGCGCCATCGAGGCTGATCCTCTCGAGGCCGCGAACGTCACTGCGCGCAGCAATCTCGTGGCCGTCGTTTCCAACGGCACCGCCGTGCTCGGGCTCGGCAACATCGGCGCGCTGGCCTCGAAGCCGGTCATGGAAGGCAAGGCCGTGCTGTTCAAGAAATTCGCCGATGTCGACGTCTTCGACCTCGAACTCGACTGCACCGACATCGACCGGTTCTGTGATGCCGTGGCCTGTCTCGAACCTACCTTCGGCGGCATCAACCTCGAAGACATCAAGGCGCCGCAGTGCTTCGAGATCGAGAAGCGCCTGCGGGAGCGCATGAACATTCCCGTGTTCCACGATGACCAGCACGGCACCGCCATCGTGGTGGCGGCGGCCATCAGGAACGGGCTGCGCGTCGCCAACAAGCGCATCGAGGAGGTGCGTCTCGTCGCGAGTGGCGCGGGTGCGGCGGCGCTTGCCTGTCTGAACCTGCTGGTGTTCATGGGGCTCAGGAAAGAGAACATTCGCGTGCTCGACAGCCGCGGGGTGATTCGCAAGGGACGCAGGGAAGGCATGGATCCCTACAAGGAAGCCTTCGCCGTCGACACCGACGCGACCACGCTGGATGACGTGATCGAGGGTGCCGACGTGTTCCTCGGGCTCTCCGGCCCGGGCACCATCTCGGGCGAGCAGGTGAAGCGCATGGGCGCGAATCCCTTCGTGCTGGCGCTCGCCAACCCCGACCCCGAGATCAGCCCGGACATCGTGCACTCGGTGCGCGACGATGCCATCACCGCCACCGGCCGCTCCGATTATCCGAATCAGGTCAACAACGTGCTCTGCTTTCCCTTCCTGTTTCGGGGGGCGCTCGATGTCGGCGCTACCGAAATCAACGGCGAGATGCAGGCAGCGGCCGTGGAAGCCATTGCCGATCTGGCGATGCGCGAGGCCGGTGACGAAGTCTCGAAGGCCTACGGTGGCGAGTCGCTGCGCTTCGGGCGCGAGTACCTGATTCCGAAACCCTTCGATCCGCGCCTGATGATCGAAGTGCCGATGCGCGTGGCGAAGGCCGCCATGGACAGTGGTGTGGCAACGCGGCCGATGCAGGATTTCGAGCAGTACAAGCGGCAGCTGCGCAGCTTCGTGTTCCGCACGGGACTCGTGATGAAGCCCGTGTTCGAGCGTGCCCAGTCCGACGTCAAACGCGTGGTGCTTGCCGAAGGCGAATCGAAACGGGTGCTCAACGCCACGCAGATCCTCGTCGACGACGGCATCTGTCGCCCGATTCTGCTCGGGCGCCCCGAGGTCATCGAGTCGACCATTAACGAACTCGGTCTGAGGCTCACCATCGGTGAGGGTTTCGATATCGTCGACCCTTCCGACGATACGCTGCACGCCGAATACATCGACACCTTCCACCGTCTCAACGAACGCTCGGGCGTCTCGCCCGAATACGCCGCCAACGTCATTCGCACGCGGCACACTGCCTTCGCTGCCGTCATGGTGCTGCATGGCGATGCCGATGCCCTCGTCTGCGGCACTCAGGGCGCCTTCGCCCGCCACATTCGTTACCTCTGCAACATCATCGGCGTGCGCGATGACGTCAGCGACATTTCCGCGCTCATGCTCATGATCTCGGAGAAGGGCAACTACTTTCTTGCCGATACGCATGTCTCGCTCGATCCCACGGCCGAAGAGGTGGCCGAAACGGCCTTGATGGCGGCGCGCCAGGTACGCCGTTTCGGCATCGAGCCACGCGTGGCGCTGCTTTCGCACTCGAACTTCGGCAGCCGCAACAATCCTTCCGCCATGAAGATGCGGCGCGCGCGCGAGATCATCGTCGAGGAATCTCCGGATCTGCTGGTCGAAGGCGAGATGCACGCCGATGCGGCGCTCTCCGAGGAAACCCGCTCGAGGATCTTTCCGCATGCGGCCTTCGAGGGTGAGGCCAACCTCATGATCATGCCCAACCTCGATGCGGCCAACATCACCTACAACATGGTCAAGGTCATGGCCGATGCCTTGCCCGTGGGGCCGATCCTCATGGGACTGAAATGCGCCGCGCATGTCACTACCGAGTCCACCACCGTGCGCGGCATCGTCAACCTCGCGGCCATCGCCGCGGCCGATGCCATTGATGCCGAGAACGACGAGCAGTGTGATCTCTCGGCCATCTCGCGGCGCGCCAGCGAAAGCGTGAGTTCGAAGCCGATCGATCTCGATCGCGTCTGACCGATGAGCAGTGCCTTGCCGATCGTTTCGGGATCCGAGTGGCCGCGACTGGCCGGAGGTTCGCCACCATGATCGACATCGAACTGCTGCTCAACCGTATCGAACACCGGCCGGGTGACATCGAGTTTCCCGACGTGGTGGCGCTGATCAACCGGCACTACGCATTCGTGCCCACGGCCTTCAGGAACGGCGACCTTTTCAACGAGGCCGGGCAGAACAATGGCGCCTGCAGGCTGTTCGCCTTCGCGCGTCTGCACGAACTCGGTCGTGAGCAGACGCTTGCGCTGTTCGGTGCCTTCTACCGTGCCGATGTGCTGAAGAACCCCGATGGTGACAGTCACCCCAACATTCGTCAGTTCATGAAGACAGGCTGGGAGGGAATCGAGTTCGACGGGGTGCCGCTGCGGGCACGGTCGCCCAGGCGCGGCGCATGATGCTCCGGCCGTTGCATTGCCTCGACATGTTCCGGTAGTTGCATTGCCTCGACATGCTCGGGCAGTTGTGATGCCCTTGAACTGCTCGGGCAGTTGGCTGCTTCCGAACGTGCGCGATCGTCAGACAGATTGAAAATACAGTCTCAGCAGGGCGGCGGCGAGGCCGATGATGCCTCCGAAGACCGCGCCCCAGATCACGAGCCAGCCGAGATGTTTCCTGATCATGCGCTGGATGAGGTCGCGCACCATGTCGGGCGTCATTTCATCGAGCCGTGCGCGCAGCAGTCGGTCGAGTTTCTCGAGGAATCGGTCGCTGCTCGCGAGCTTGCCGATTTCGCGGCTCAGGGATTGTCTGAACTCGGGTGAAGCGGCCATGTCTTCGAGAAAGACGGCCATGCGTTTCCGGAAGGGCGCGCGCAATTGTTCGAGCACTTCGCCGCCACCAAACATGCCAAGCATGGCACCGAGATTCGAACCCATGACGGTTGCCACGAGCTGGTCGAAAGCCTTGTCGAGATCGATGGCGGCAATGATCGGTTCGAGATCGATGGGGAGTTCCGTGTCCGGGGAAGCATTTGCCTGTGCAATCTGGTTGTCGTCTGCCGGAGCGCCTCGGTCATTGTCAGTCTGCGCGCGTTGGTCATCGTCTGCCGGAGCGAGCAGGGTTTCCACTTTCTCGCGATTGAACAGTTCCTCGTGCACCATCCTGAGAATGCCCGCCTTGAACTCCTCGAAATGCAGGCTGATGATGCCGGAACCGTAGATGCCTGGAATGCGCTCGAACAGCATGTGGATGGCAAGCCAGTTGGTGAGTCCGCCCGAGAGCGCGAACAGTCCGATGCTGAGTATCACGCCACCGGCAGGGTCGGGCAGGGCGAAGCCGACCAGTACCACGGCCAGGGCAAGAAGGTTGGTGATCAGGTTGGTGCTGAGCATGGGGTGCCGAAGAAGTCGTGTCGGTAGTCGGAAATCCTGGCGTCATTCTGGTGGCGCTGGCGCGTGTTTCAAAGTGCGGGATTCCGGCGCCTCGCATGCCCTCGCATGCGCGGGAAACGTGGCTGAGCCGATGGTTCGTTCGATGTGCCGGGATTACTGGCTGCTCATATTGCAGATTGTACTTCCAGTTTGTCATACCGATTGGTAACATGTGCGGTTCCGCGCGACGCTCGACGGCGGGTATCAACAGCGGGTTTCAACCAGCCAGTAGAGGACGAAGGCATGACTTGTTTTCTTGAGTATCCCCGTGTTTTTCGTGGTTCAGCCGCCACGCCGGAGGCGCTTGTCGCGGTCGCGGCATTGCTTGTTTCCACGAGTCCCGCATTCGCGAATGCACCGCCCGAACTCGCGCCCTTGAGTGCCGCGACGGTCGCCGTGGGCGAAACCCTGCGGGTTCGCGTCAGTCCGAGTGATCCTGACGGCGATGTTCCCGGTGTCAGGATGCTTGACTGGCTCCACAATGCAAGCTTCGACGACAATGGCGACGGTACGCGAACTCTGGTCTGGACGCCCGGTGTGACTGATGTGGGCGAGCGGAACGTTCGTTTCGAGGCCGTCGATGCCGTCGATGCCACGCTGGTGCAGCAGCGCACGCTGACCATCACGGTCGAGAAAGGCGCGGGCGGCGACGGCGGAGTCGCCAATCAGCCCCCGGTCTTCGAGAATCTCGGCGACCAGTCGGTTGCAGAAGGTGGGCGTTTCAGCTTCCGCGTCGCGCCGACGGATCCCGATGGTCAGGTGCCGGGTGTGCGGGTGGTCGATGCGCCGGACACCGCCACCTTTCACGACAACGGCGATGGCAGCCGTCAGTTCGTCTGGGCTCCCGCGGCCGATGCCGCCGCCGAGACGCGTCTGACTTTCGTCGCGACCGATGCCTTCGACCCGACCGTGGAAACGCGCGCTACCATCACGCTCACGATCGGGACAGACGAACCCGAGACCGAACCCGGGATCGAGACGGATACCGAAACGCCCCCGGATGACACCAGTGACGGCAATTCACCACCGGAACTCATCGACCTCGAAGATCAATTCGCCTATCTGGGCACCGACTTCGAATTTGTCGTCACGCCCTTCGACAATGACGGCACGGTGCCGGGCCTGTACATCGAAGGGCTGCCGGTGGGTGCAAGCTTCGACGACAACCACGATGGTACGCGCACCTTTCGCTGGTCACCGCTACCGGCCGATCTCGGTGAAACCGTCATCACCGTGGTCGCCGTTGACGCCGAGGACAGTTCGTTGCGCACTCGCCAGAGCGTGCGACTGACGGTGGAGCGCGACGAAGAGAATCCGGTGAATTTCGAGCCTCACGTCAACGGCATCGTCAACCCGATCATCCGTGTGGGCGACACTCTGAACCAGACCGTGCGGGGCGTCGATCCCGACGGCGACATTCCCGAACTCGTGGCCGTGGACATTCCCGCCAGTGCCAGTTTCATCCATGACGGCGGTGACACCTACACGCTGATCTGGCCAACGCAACAGAGCGACATCGGTGATACCCGGATGACCTTCCGTGCCGTGGATGCCACTGATCCCGAACTCTTCCACGAGCGCACCATCACGGTAACGGTGGCCGATCCCGCCGATTTCGAACGTCCCGGCAAGCGCCTCCGCGATCTCGCCGACGAGCGAGGTCTGCTGGTCGGCTATGCCGCCACGCTCAATTCCGCAACGATCGCCGACAACGAACTCTATGCAGCCATTGCGGCCGAGGAGTTCAACATCGTGACGCCGGAAAACTCCCACAAGATGGGCTGGATCTGGCCGGCACGCGACGTCTTCCGCTGGGACGACGCCGATCATCTTGCCGACTTCGCCGAAGCCAATGGCATGGCACTGCACGGTCACCCGCTGATCTGGTACGCGCAGTTGCCGCCCTGGGTGAAGGCACTCGAAGGAGATGAGGTTGCGCCCGTGCTGGAGGAATACATCGAACTGCTGGCGGGACGCTACGTCGGTCGTGTGGCCATGTGGGATGTCGTCAACGAGGCCTTCGAGAAGGACGGCTCCTTTCGCGATTCCGTCTGGTACAGGGGCATGGGCGAGGAGTACATCGGTGCCGCCTTCCGCAAGGCGCGCGAGGTGGACCCCACGGCGACACTCCTCTACAACGACTATGACGTCGCCTGGGAAGGCCCGAAGTCGAATGCAATGTACGAGATGATCAAGCGTGAGCTCGATGCAGGAACACCCATCGATGGCGTGGGTTTTCAGATGCACGTCTGGAGCCATTTCGACGACTTCGAGAGCGTGCGCCGGAACTTCCAGCGCTTTGCCGATCTCGGGCTCGATATCTACATCACCGAAACCGATGTACGCATCAATGACGGCGATGATCTCGACGACCAGGCCAATGCCTATGCCGAGATCATGCGCATCTGCCTCGATCAACCCGCCTGCAGGGGTTTTCAGACCTGGGGTTTCACCGACCGGTATTCCTGGTTCGCGAGCGCAAAACCGCTGCTGTTCACCGAGCGCTATGCAATGAAACCCGCCTACACGGCGCTGCAGGACACACTCGAGAACCACTGACGGTGTCGTTCAAGCCCGACTGGTTTCCTGCTGCGGGACTGGTCGGGCAGGGCGGAGCCCGGGGTGCGGGTTGCTGGCCGGCTATCCGATTCAGCTGCGCCGCCGACGTGATCGGCGTACCCCGCGCCCCGAAGCCGAACCGCCGGCCACCGAAAGATCGCCGGCAAGCTGGGCTTTCGCCCCTGTGGAAACCTCGCCGAGAGAGGCTTCGATATCGGCCAGGGTCGGTGCCGGGCCGGGTGTCCAGGCATCGAGTGACTTGCGCATGGCGGCGACATGCGCAGGGGTGGTGCCACAGCAGCCACCGATGATGCGGGCACCGGCATTGGCCGCCAGGATCACGTATTCGCTCATGAGCTCGGGCGTGCCGTTGTAGACGATCTTGCCATCGACGTACTCGGGAATGCCACAGTTCGCCTTGGCGACGAAGGCCGGTCGGTAGTCTAGTGACTCGCCAGCCTTGCAGATGTTCACGATTGCTGCCACCACTTCCGATGCGCCGATGCCACAATTGGTGCCGACCGCCGCAATCAGTGGCGCGTCGACGGAGTCTTTCCCTGTTTCCCTGGCGGCTTGCTCGAGTTCGGTTTCGAGTTCGGCGCCGATGTGCAGGGTGTCGGAAGCGGTCAAGCCCATCATGGTGCGACCGTTGGTGTCGATGCTGACCGTAAAGGCGATGGGCAGGCCCAGTCCGGCGGTTCCGAGTATCGCTGCGCGGATCTCTTCTTTCGAGGAAATCGTCTCGATCCAGAAGATGTCGGCGCCACCGGCGGCGAGTGCCTCGGCCTGTTCGCGAAAGGCCTCGCTCGCCGCTTCGATGGACAGTGCGCCGCTTGGTTCGAGGATTTCGCCGGTCGGGCCGATGGAACCCGCGACGAGTACGATGCGATCCGTATCGCCTGCGTTACGTGGCCTTTCGGCCTCTTCGCGGGCGATTTCGGCAGCTCGACGGTTGAGTTCGGCAACGCGATGGCCCGCCTTGTGCAGGTCGAGGCGGTAGCGCGTGCCTCCGAAGGAATTGGTCAGGATGATGTCCGACCCGGCGTCGACGAAGCTCCTGTGAAGGGCTGCGATGCGCTCGGGATGATCGACGTTCCAGAGTTCCGGTGCGTCACCCGTTTCAAGTCCGACGGCAAAGAGGTTGGTACCAGTGGCGCCATCGGCGAGCAACACTCGCCGAGAAGCCAGCAGCGAATGCAATTTGTTTTCCATGACAGCAGCATATCACGCGGAATCAGGGCCGATATCGCCCCGTTGTCGAAGCGATAACAGGGTGTTCGATGATGCCGTGCAAGCCGACTATCGCCTCTCGGTCATCGCTGACGAGGCGAGGTTCCAGGCCCTCGAATCCGAGTGGTGCGAACTGCTGTCAAGGGTGCCGGGCGCCACCGTGTTCTGCCGCTGGCTCTGGCACTGCAACTGGTGGTCGGTCTACCGCTCGGCGGGCGATCGCCTCCACATCGTGACGGTGCGCGACGACGATGGCCGGCTTGTCGGACTGCTGCCGGCCTACCTCAAGCGCCAGCGTTTCACGGGCTTGTTCACGCTGATGTTCCTCGGTACCGGAGAAAGCCGACGGGATGAAGTCGTCACCGAGTACCTCGATTTCCTTGTCGACCCCGAACACCGCGCGGCGAGTCTCGCCTTGCTGGCCGAGCACCTTCGCGGCAATGGTTCGTGGTATCGCATCGAGTTCCGTTGCCTGCTCGATGATGCGAATCTCGTCTTGCTGGCAAGGAATGCGGCAGTCGAGGGGCTCGAACTGCATGCAGCCGGAGCACGTTTCGAAGTCGATCTTGCCGGTAGCGAAAGTGACTACCTCGCGCGTCTCGCCCCGAGTCGCGCCGCGCGCATCAGAAGAAGCCTGCGGGCACTCGAACGTGACGGCAGTCCGGTGCTCGATTCCCTGCTCGCGGCAGAGGCAACAGGCTCCGCAGACCTTGCCGAAGCAACGATCGCGGCAGGTGTTGCCGGCACGGCCGATGAACGTTTCGACGTGGCCTTCCGGGATCTCATGGAACTCGGTCACGAGCGGCAGATGGCCAAGGGTCGACGCAGCATTTTCGCCTCCGAACGTTTCCGCGAGTTTCATCGTCGAGTCGGGCGCAGTTTTCTTGCGGCAGGTCAGGCCGATATTCTGCGCTTCCGGCTCGGGCCGCGCCTGCTTGCCGTGATCTACGTTTTCGAAGACAACAATGTCTGTCATTATTATCAGAGTGGGTTCTCGAGTCAGGGCGCCAACCGGTATCTGTCGCTGACCACGGCGCACCTCGCGCTCATGCAGCATTGCCGGGCGCGTGGTATCCATCGCTACGATTTCATGCGCGGAGACATCGACTCCTACAAGGCCGATCTCGGCTGCATTTGTTCGCCGATGTGGAAGCTCGAAGCGGTGCAACGGCCGTTGCCCGGGTTCCTGTATCGCTCGACGCAGGCCGTGCGGCAACGACTCGGCAGGCTGCGACGCAGCGTGTCTGTCTGGTTGAACTAGTCTCGTGCGGCCCTTCAGGGGCCTTGCATGGTTTCCCATCTCTGACGCTGGCTTGCTTCGGCGCAGATGAGACGTTTCTCACACCGGTATTGTGTCGAGCGTCAGGCAAGACTTTCGGCCAGGGACTAAACTTCGCACATGGTTTTCCGCAAGCCCAGGGGCCCGAGCCCCAATCAGATCGATACCGTTCCGGTACCCGGCAGCGTTGGCTGCCTCGGGCTGTTTGCCTGTCCCGGTACCCGCATCGAACCCGTTGCAACCAGTACCGGCCGGCTGCTCGCGGCCGATCTTGCCGCCCTTGCGGACTGGGGGGCCAACGGGGTCGTGAGTTTGATCGAGCCGCACGAGTTCACGATGAACAAGGTCGAGGTGATTCCCCGCCTGGTGCGCAATGCTGGCATGTGGTGGTTGCACCTGCCCATCATCGACATGGATATCCCCGATCAGGCCTTCGAGGATCGATGGGCGGTGGAGGGTGAGCGCATTCGCCATGCACTCCGGATCGGCGAACGGGTGGCATTGCACTGCTATGCCGGGCTGGGACGCACGGGCATGATCGGCGCACGGCTCCTCGTCGAACTGGGCGAGACACCCGACGAGGCCGTCAAAGCGGTGCGTCGAGACAATCGCCGCCGCATTCAGACACGCGAGCAACTCGATTTCGTGAGAAGCTGCACTCCTTTGTAAGATCTTGTGCCCGAATGGCACAGGTGGGTCTTTTTTCAGGAGCAAGGCGAATGAGCGAAAGTCGAGCACCGCGCAGGCGGCGAGGTGGTGGAAGAGAAGCGCGTCGTGCGCGTGCGGCAGGCGGTTCCCGAGCCCCGGCCTACATCAAGCGAGGCATTCCGTATTACCGGATACTGAACGACGAGGGTTTCGCGCTGATCGAAGCCAACGCCGACACCATTCTCGAGGAAATCGGCATCGATTTCCGTGACGATGCCGAAGCGCTGGATCTGTGGCGCGAGGCCGGCGCCGACGTGCAGGGTGAACGCGTGCGGTTCCCGCGCGGCTTCTGCCGGAAACTCATTCAGGACAACGCCCCGAGCCAGTTCACTCAGCACGCGCGGAATGCCGAGCGATCCGTGGTCATCGGTGGCGATCACACCGTGCTCGTGCCCGCCTATGGCTCGCCCTTCGTCAGAGACCTCGACAAGGGCCGTCGCTACGCCACCATCGAGGACTTCCAGAACTTCGTCAAGCTGGCCTACATGGCGCCGGGGCTGCATCACTCGGGCGGCACCATCTGCGAGCCGGTGGATCTGCCCGTCAACAAGCGCCACTTCGACATGGTCTACACGCACATGCGCTACAGCGACAAGCCCTTCATGGGGTCGGTCACGGCGCCCGAGCGTGCCCAGGATACGGTGGACATGGTGAAGATCCTCTTCGGCGACGATTTCATCGATCCTGAAACCGGCAACGAGAAAACGGTGGTGATCAATCTCATCAACGCCAACTCGCCGCTGACCTTCGACGACACCATGCTCGGTGCGGCCAAGGTGTACGCGCGTGCCAATCAGGCCTGTGTGGTTTCGCCCTTCATTCTTGCCGGTGCCATGTCTCCCGTGACCGTCGCCGGCACCGCGGCCCAGATCCTGGCCGAAGCAATGGCCGGGATGGCCTTCGTGCAACTCGTGCGTCCCGGAGCGCCGGTGGTGCTGGGTACCTTCGCCAGTTCGGTGTCGATGCAGTCGGGTGCGCCCACCTTCGGCTCGCCCGAACCATCGCAGGTCATGTACATCATCGGCGAACTGGCGCGGCGGCTGGGCGTGCCCTTCCGCAGTGGTGGCGGACTCTGCGCCTCGAAGATCGCCGATGCTCAGGCTGCCTACGAGGCCGCCATCACCATGCAGGCCGCGGGGCTTGCCGGTGTCAACTTCATGCTGCACACGGCCGGCTGGCTCGAAGGCGGTCTGGTCATGAGCTACGAGAAATTCATGATGGATGCCGATCAGGCCAGTGCTCTCGGCGTGTTCCTCTCCGGTGTCGATCTCAGCGAAAACGGGCAGGCACTCGATGCCTTCCGCGAGGTCGGCCCCGGCAACCACTTCCTCGGCTCGGCGCACACCCAGGCGAACTTCGAGAGCGCCTTCTGGCGTTCGAACATTGCCGACAACAACAGCTTCGAGCAGTGGGAGTCGGAAGGCTCGCTGAGTGCCGAGCAGCGCGCCAACAATCTCTGGAAACAATCGCTGGAGTCCTACGAAGCGCCGCCCATCGACCCTGCTGTGGACGAGGCGCTGAAGGACTTCGTGACGCGCCGGAAGAGCGAGTTCCCCGACGCCAACTACTGACCCGTTTCCCCCGGCAGGGACGCCGGCCGCTCAGTCGTGCACGAGTGGCGCCGTGGCCGGCCGGGTGCCGGTGAGCGATACCGTGGTCGGTCAGATGTCGGATGCACAAGAGCGGCGCCATTCGCCGGATTGGAAAGGTGATCGGAATGCTGGCATGGCGGCCGTTCCCGTGTCATGATCCGCTCATGATCGGCCACCAGGAACAGCCGGCGCGGGTCGCGCTGGTGCTGATACCGAAGTTCTCCATGCTCGCCCTGACAGGGGCGATCGAAGTCATGCGCATGGCAAACCAGCTCGCCGGATGTGAGCACTATCGCTGGCAACTGGTGTCGCTCGACGGCGATGCCGTGGCGGCAAGCAACGGTCTGTCGCTGGCGGTCGATGTATCACTGGCCGAGTCTGCTGCCTCGAGCGCCGACATCGATGCCGTGCTGGTTGCCGCGGGGCTGGACGTGCATCAGACCGACAGCGAAGCCCTGATGCAGGCACTTCGTCAACTGGCAGCGAAAGGGGCCACGCTTGGCGGTATCTGTACCGGTAGCTGGCTGCTGGCACGAGCCGGGGTGCTCGATGGCTATCGTTGCACCATCCACTGGGAAAACGTGGCGGCCTTTCGTGAAGCCTTCCCCGAACTCGTGGTTTCGGCCGAACTGTTCGAGATCGATCGTGATCGCCTGAGCTGTGCCGGTGGCATCGCACCGATCGACATGATGCTCTACGACGTCAGAGTGCGTTGCGGTGCGTCCATCGCCTCGCGCATTGCCGAACAGTTCATGCTCGAGCGCATTCGCGATCGTCACGAAAAGCAGAAGGTGCCACTGACGCAGCGCGTGGGTGCGGCGCAGCCGAAACTGGCCGAAGCGCTGGCGCTCATGGAAGCCAACATCGAGGAGCCAATCGGGCTCGATGAACTGTCGCGGCATGTGGGCCTGTCGCGGCGGCAGCTCGAGCGCCTCTTCCAGCGTTACCTGCAGTGCGTGCCGACCCGCTACTATCTCGAACTGCGTCTCGAACGAGCGCGACAGCTGCTCCTGCAGACCGGTATGCCGATTCTCGATGTCGCTCAGGCCTGCGGGTTCGTATCGGCTCCGCATTTCTCGAAATGCTATCGCGAGAATTTCTCGCTGACGCCACGAGACGAGCGGCGACGGGCATCGGAACTGTTGCGGTAGGCGCGGTAGTCGTGGTTGGTGTGGTTGGTGTGGTTGGCGCCGGCCAGGGCCGACACTCACCGGGAACGGCACTTACATGACGCGGCGAGCGCGTTGTCGGTTCGAGTTATTGCGGCTTCAGATGGTCAGTGTCACGGCGAGTTGTGCCGCAAGTGTGGCGTTGTTCTCGATCAGTGCGCGGTTGGTCACAAGGCTGCGCCCCCCGGTGATCTCGACGATGCGCTGCAGCAGCCAGGGTGTGACGGCCTTGCCGCCGATGCCTGCGGCCACCGATTCGGCGATCGCCGTGTCGATGTAGCCCTGCATTTCCGCGCGCGGTATTTCGTCGTTTGCGGGTACCGGATTGGCAATCAGTACGCCACCGCCAAGCGCGAGTTCATCCCGCGCGCGGATGAAACGCACGAGGCTGTCGAGTTCGTCGATGCGGCTCGGTGCGGCGATGCCACTCGCACGCGACCAGAACGCCGGCAGTTCGTCCTGCCGCCAGGCCACCACGGGCACGCCGAGCGTTTCGAGCACTTCGAGCGTTGCGGGAAGATCGAGTATCGCCTTGGCACCGGCGCAGACCACGTGAACGCGGCTCTGCGCGAGTTCCCGAAGGTCGGCCGAGATATCGAAGCTCGTCGCGGCACCCCGGTGCACGCCGCCGATGCCACCCGTGGCGAACACCTCGATGCCGGCCCGTTCGGCGAGGATCATGGTTGCCGCCACCGTCGTGGAGCCATGGCTGCCTCTGGCCAGCGCCGAGGCAAGGTCGGCGCGCGAAAGCTTCATGACCTCGTCGGCGCGGGCAAGCATTTCGATGGCTGCCGCGTCGAGGCCAATGTGTATCTCGCCGCCAAGGATGGCGATGGTCGCGGGCACCGCGCCAGCGTCGCGCACGCGTTGCTCGACAGCGATCGCGGTGTCGCGGTTTTCGGGCCAGGGCATGCCGTGAGTGATGATGGTGCTTTCGAGCGCGACCACGGCCTTGCCCTGGTCGAGGGCATTCCGGACTTCGTTGGAAACGTGCATCGGCGGGCGATCCTGTCGGGTGGGGTGTCATGATACGTGCCTGCCTGGCGTCAGTTCACATCCGTCAGGGGATTTCTGACAGACTGCCATCTTGTCGACGGCAGCGATGTCTTCGTCGCGAAGCACGATCTGCCCTTGCCCCTGATCGAGAGAGACGCAGAATCCATGTTCAAGCACATCGCCGTGATCGGCTCCGGCACCATGGGCTCGGGCATCGCCGGGCAGATTGCCAACGCGGGCCACAAGGTGCTGTTGCTCGACCTCCGGAGCGAGGGTGACGACCCGGACGCCATCGCCAACGCTGCCGTCGAGCGCCTGCAGCGGAGCGACCCGCCGGCACTCGTGCATCCTGCGGTTGCCGGGAACATCGAGACGGGCAATCTCGAGGACGATTTCGACCGCCTCGGCGATGCCGACTGGGTTGTCGAAGCCATCGTCGAACGCCTAGACATCAAGCGCGATCTCTACCATCGGCTCATGGACGTGGTGTCCGAGGACTGCATCGTCACCTCGAACACCTCGACCATTCCGATTCGTCTGCTCGTCGAAGGCCTGCCGCTGGCCTTTCAGCGCCGCTTTGCGATTACGCATTACTTCAATCCGGTGCGCTACATGCGTCTTCTCGAATTCGTGCATGGCGAACACACCGACGACGAGGTCATGGACGCCCTGGCCGACTTCAACGACTGTGAGCTCGGCAAGGGTGTGGTCGTCTGCAACGACACGCCGGGGTTTCTCGGCAATCGTGTGGGTGTATTTGCCTTGCAGGTAGGGATCGACGAAGCACTCAGGCAGAACCTGCCGATCGAAACCGCCGACGCGCTGATGGGGCGCCCGATGGGCATTCCGAAAACCGGCGTGTTCGGTCTCTACGACCTCATCGGCATCGATCTCATGGCCGATGTGGTGCGCTCGCTCGGGAGCATTCTCCCCGCAGACGACGCCTTTCATGCCGTCGGTGCCGAAAGCGACATGATCAACGGCATGGTGGACGCGGGCCTCACCGGCAACAAGGGTGAGGGCGGTTTCTATCGCGGCGGCGAAGGCGCCGGGCGCCTTGCGCGCGATCTTGCCAGCGGCGACTACCGTGCGGCGAACGAAGCATTGCCTGAGCGTGTCGAGCGGGCAGCCGATGCGATTGCGGCACAGGAAGAACCCCTGCACGAACTCGTTGCCGGCGAGGATGCCGAGGCACGTTTCTGCCGCAACGTGCTCGGACGGGTGCTCGCCTACGCTGCCGGCCTGCTCGGCGAGGTCACCGACTCGCCCGCGGCCATCGACGACGCCATGAAGCTCGGGTTCAACTGGGTGCGTGGCCCCTTCGAAATGATCGACGCACTCGGCGCCGACACGGTTGCCGGTTTCGCGCGCGCCGCCGGTGCCGAGGTGCCGGCCGTGCTCGAGCAGGGCGGCAGTTTCCAGGTGGTCGAGGCAGGCGTGCTCAAGGAGCGTGCCGCGGACGGTACCTTGCGTCCGCTGGTGCGTCCCGAAGGCGTGGTGCGCTTTCATGAGCTCAGGCGCACCTGTCGTGAGATGGCCTCGAACCCCTCGGCAAGCCTCTTCGATGTCGGCAACGGCATCCGGCTCGTCGAGTTCCATTCGAAGGCCAATGTGCTCGATGATGATTCGATGGCCATGGTTGCGGCGGCCGCGGCCGATCCAGGTCGGGGCATTCTCGTGCACAACGACGCGCAGCATTATTCGGCGGGTGTCGACCTCAACACCTTCCTCGCACTCATCGACGCCGCAAACTGGGACGAGATCGATGCCTTCCTTGCGCGCTTCCAGAACGCCGTGCAGCAACTCAGGTACACGGCGGTTCCCGTGGTGGGCGCCCCGTCGGGGCTTGCGCTTGGTGGTGGTTTCGAGGTGCTGCTGCACTGTGACGCCCTCGTCGTGCACACCAACTCGGTGGTGGGCCTGGTCGAAGCGGCCGTGGGTCTGGTGCCTGCCGGTGGTGGCGTCAAGGAAACCTACCTCCGCTGGTACCGAGCCCTCGGTGACTGGCAGGAAGCGGCCTGGAAGACCTGGATGAACATCGGCTACGGTGCCACGGCAAGTTCGCCGAGGCTTGCCACGAAGCTCCGCTACTTCCGTGAAGGGCAGGACCGGGAAGTCATGAACCGCGATCGCCTCTACACGGCAGCGCTGGCGCTCATCGAAACGCTGCGCGCGAACGCCAGCCCGCCCGCGGTGCCTTCATTCGAGCTGGCCGGTGGCGACATCATCGAGCGCATGGAGCGGTTCATGGACGAGGGCATGGCGCGCGGCGACTTCTTCCCGCACGACAAGACCGTGGCGATGGCCGTGGCCTCGATTGTCTGCAGCGATGACGGCAATGCGGCGAGCGCGAGCGAGCAGGATCTCTACGATCGCGAACGTCGCGCCTTCATCAGGCTCGCCAGAACCCCCGAGACACGCGCGCGCATTCACGCCATGCTGCACGGGGGCGGGGCGATCAGGAACTGATCTCTCGTCGGAGCCTGTCCACCAGCGGCGCGGGATAGTTGGCGTCGTTGTAGGGCATGGCCTCGCCATGGCCCCAGACCGGTGCAGGCCAGACCGGGTCATCCTCATGCCGTGCCACGACGTGACAATGCAGGTCCGGCACCACATTGCCGAGCATGGCGATGTTCACGCTGCGGCAGGCGGTGGCGGCTTTCAGTATCGACGAGACCGTGTTGACGTCGGCCAGAAAGCCTGCCCGCGTTGTCTCGTCGAGTTCGTGCAGTTCGGCCACTGCGGGAAACACACGCGGCATCAGCATGAGCCACGGCCAGCGGCTGTCGTTGAACAGCCGCATGAAGCTGCATGGCGTGGCGATGACGGGCAGGCTGTCGGCGAGGAGTCGCATGTTCAGCCGAGCCTCGTCGTCGGTGAGGGTTTTGCCGGTCTCGCGGAGGTTCATGCTGGCAGGTGGTTTCGTCGTCGGGACGCACAATCTAGACGCACATGACCGCTGGCGCGAAAAACGCTTCCGACGTTGACAATTGTTTGCCGTGTCACGTTTTCGAAAAACGTGTCGATGTCGTCAGGTTCTTGATCATACCGAGCAGGTCATGGCCCTGGTCTTGCAGCCCTGAGCCCATGAATCAGTCCGTATACCGGATCCCGGTCGATGTGGTGCTGTGCACCTGTAACGGCGCTCGTCATATCGAAGCGCAATGGCAATCCCTGCAGAGTCAGCGATGGCCGGTGCGGATACACGTCTTCGACGACGGCTCCGATGATGAAACCGTATCCCTGATCAGCGGCATGCTGCGTCCCGGGGTGGATCAACTGCATGCCTCGAGCGATCGACTGGGTCATGTCGGCAACTTCGAGCGTGGTCTTCGGACAGTGCTCGACAGCGGGGCGAACTACATTGCCTTTGCCGATCAGGATGACGTCTGGCGGCCGGATCGTGTGGCTGTCGGGATGGCCCGCATGCACGAGTGCGAACAGGCCGATCCGGATCTGCCGGTACTCGTGCATTCCGATCTGGCCATGATCGATGCGACCGGGCAGCCCATGGCGGAGTCCTACCTCGCCTGGCGTGGTTACCGGCTCGGCAACAGCCCCGACCTCGCGCGGGTACTCGGACAGAACGGCGTCATGGGCAACACGATGCTGATCAACCGGGCACTTGGCTCGCTGGCACTGCCGTTCCCCCGGTTCACGCCCTATCATGACTACTGGCTGGCCATTGCTGCCGAGCTGTTCGGCCGGCGTGTGTTCATTGACCGCCCTCTGGTCGACTACCGCATACACCGTGACAACGCCAGTGGCAAGGCAGCGCTGATGGCAGATGCGGCAGGTGCCGCGCGGCTGCGCCGGGCAGGGCAGGGTCTGTGGCAACGCAACCTCAAACTGCCGTTTCGGGAAGACAGCCGCCGCGCGATGATCGAGACCTTGCTTGCGACACACGACGACCGCCGCCGGATCGCCCCCGCGCAGCGGCAACTGATCGAAGCCTTCCTGGCCTGTCTCGGTGGTCCGGGCAGCCGCAGGAAACTGTTCGGCGAGCTGTGGCGGCGGCGTTTCCTGCATGTCGATGCCGCGCAGAGCGGCCGGCTTGCGCTGGCAATCGCCTTGACGCGTCGCTATCCGGATTGAGCGTTCGGCAACTGCCGTCGCATTGTCGGCAACAGTTTGTTGCCATCAGGCCGATACCCGTGTGGTCAATCACCGAATGGCGAGTTCCCGTACCCATGCGACACGGTTTCCAGTGCCACACCCTTCGCGGTATCGTTTCCCTGACGCTCATCGCAGCAAGTTGCCATGTGGTATCGCTCTCTGCAGCCGAAGTGGATGTGCGGCAGCATCAGGATTACGTCGCCATCGTGATCGAGGCCGAAGCCGCCGATAACAGGGACGAGAGATGGGTGGAGACGGGACCGAGCACGCCCACGTGGGATCCGCCGTCGGAAGACCCTGACGACAACCACTCCGACACCGCCAGTGGCAATGTCTATCTCGAACTGCTGCCGGATCGCCGTGTCACTCATGACGATCACCCTGAAGGAGCGCCGGCGTTCTACTGGAACGAGCCGGGTTCGGGGCCGGACATCGAATGGACCTTCGACTTCCCCGAAGCCGGGCGTTACTACGTTCACGCGCGTGCCTTTTCGACCGGCAAGGAAGACAACGGCATTCATTTCGGCATCGACGGCACCATGCCGGACAGCGGCAAACGCTGGCAGGACTGTCACAAGGAGCGTTGGGTGTGGAGCTCGAATCAGCGCGGCTCCGGCGGTGATCACTGTGGCGTGCCCATGACCATCTGGATCGACGTGCCGAGTGCCGGAGAGCATACCCTGAACGCCTGGGCGCGTGAAGACGGCTTTGAACTCGACAAGCTGATGCTGATCAAGGACAAGTCGAACAACACGCGCATCTGCGATGCCGATGGCGAAGATGACATCGTCTGCCGGGACGGCAGCATCGATACGCCCGATGGCATTGCCGATCTCGAACTCCTGGCATCGCTCGACAGGACCTTGCTGCGGGTCGGTGAAAGCGTGTCGATGAATCTCTCGATGCGCAACATCGACATCTTCGACACGGCCATGGATGCCGAGTTCGTACTGCCTTTCGATACGGCACGCTGGCAGATCATGCCTCTGCCCGAAGGTTGTGAGCAGGCGAACGACGAGATCCGGTGTCCGCTTGGCGATCTCGATGTGGTTGCCCCGGAGGCAGCGGACAAACTCGACATGAGCTTTGTGGCACTCGACGTGGTCGGTACCGATGTGTGGATGCCGCGGCTCGAATCCTCGAATCAGGATATCGATCCGGCCAACAACACGGTTGAACTCAGCGTGACCGTGGAAGAGGCACTGCCTGTTGCCGTCGAGCTTCAGGTGTCGGCAACCGCGTCACCGGCAGAAGTGCTGGTTGGTGAATCGGCGCAGGTGCAGGTGACGGTCGACAACCGGACCGATCTCGATGCCGAAGAAGTCTCGCTCGAACTTTCGGCAAGCAAAGGCCTGACCTTCGGTGAAGCACCGACAGGTTGCGTGGCAGAGTCGGATCAGGTGCTTCTCTGTCGTCAGCCCCTGCTCGTCGCGCTCGGGAGCACAGGCTGGACAGTGGATGTCGCGGTGCAGAGCCACGGTCCTCAGGCGGTAAGCGCAACCGCCTCTGCCGCCAACGCGGGCGAGGCCGGTGCTGCCGGCAGCGCCACCATCAAAGGCGACGTTCCACCCGAGCCCGAGCCTGAACCTGAACCTGAACCGGTGCCTGAACCTGAGCCGGAGCCCCAACCCGTCCCGGAAACGGAATCCGGGTCGGGAACCGAGTCCGGATCGGAATCGGAGACCGGGTCGGAATCGGCGTCGGCTGCCGGTGGTGGTGCCGCAGCGGGTCTGGTGCTCGTCGCGGGCGTTGCGCTACTGGGTGGTCGCTGCCGCCGACGAGGTACGGTGCGAGTCTGAGAGCGGGGCTGTGTCTGGTGTTCCGGACCGGGTCTGATGTTGACCGGCGCCGGGGATTGGCGCATCGGTCATTGATGCCGTCTCAGGCGTAGGCAATCTTCTCGAGATCTCGCCAGTACGGGCAACTCGCGTAGATGTCATCCTCGCGGCGGGCAAGCGTTTCCCTGACGTCTGCGGGGATGTGCTGTCCGGACTTGTTGGCCTTGCTGCGAAATGCGGATGTCGGTATTGCTGACACATCGATGAAGCGCGAGAAGACCGAATGGAAGTCCTCTTCGAGGTACTCGGTTCGCAGAAAGGCAAGCTTGCCGGACTCGACGATTGCAGGCGGAAGGAAGTTGCGGGCGTAGGCGTCGGCATGGTTCAGGAAGCCGCCCTGTTCGAGGAACCTGCCTTCGAGCAGGAGTTCCGGCTTGTGCTCGAGATCGGGAGAGCGCCTGAATTCGAAGTTGTAGCGGCTGACGAGCCAGCCCGGCAGACGTCGGAACGAGCAGACCACCGTCCGGTCGCCGAGCGCGAAGTCGGGATCGCGCTCACTGCGTCTGGCAACGGTGTCGTGCCAGGCCACGGTTGGATCGAGGTCAAGGCCGACAGGGTCCTGCACGAGGCCCGGCACGTCGGCAAGGTACTTCGCGAACAATTGCTCGATCTTCGTGCCTGCGCACTTCGGAAAGTGCAACCAGACGAATTCGTCGTTGTAGATCAAGTTCTGCTCTCCGGGTTCTCTGCTGGTACGCGTTCTGTTTCACTACTGGCGCGCCGTTGCTCGTGTCGGGCAGGTGCCGTGTCGAGCAGGTTACCGTGTCGGGCAGGTTGCCGTGTCGGGCAGGTGCCGTGTCTGCGGGCGGTGGCGTGCCGGCTCAGCTCTCCTGCAACTATTCGGCCAGGTGCTCGAGCATGGCCGATACCGCGTCGAGATCGACCGAGAACGGCCGTGCACGCGTCTCGCCGGCCGTGCCCGAATAACTCTGGGCAATGGCGTGGGAGGTCAGACGGGCGTAGTCTTCGGTCGGGTTCTCGAGAATCGCATGGTAGCGATGCCCGCACAGTGCGCTCAGACCGTAGTAGTAGGGGAACACGTGCCGGCTCAGGAGTTCGACCACGCGTATGCCGGGGCGGCACCAGATCATGTTGGTCAGGGCACCCCCGTGGGGCGACATGAGCACATCCACCCGCGCCAGCAGTGCTGCCTGCTGGAACGGCGTCAGGCCTTCCATTGGCAGGGTGATGAATCCGGCGTCTTCGAGCATGGCAACGAGAGCTGTCTCGTTCTCGACGCCGCGCCTGACTCCCTGCGGGCGAGTGATATAGAGTTTCAGTTCCTCGTCGTGGGGCAGCCGGCGACCGAGGATGGAATCGAGCGATAAGTCGTTGCGCCCGGGAAATCGCTGTTGCAGCCACTCGACCACGAAGCGGTGCATGCCGAGGTTGATGCAGCCGTTGAGATCGGCGTGCAGCAGGCGGTCGCAGCGTAGCCAGGGGCGCTTGTGCGTTTCGACGATGCGCTCTCGGCCGATACCGAGTTCTTCGAGCAGCGCCAGCTGCCAGCGGCCGGTGATGCGGCGCATCAGAAAGTGGTCGATGTCGTCGATCGCAATCCCGTTGGCCTCGAGCAGCCCGAGCCGAGGCAGCAGCTCCATCACGAAGTGGTAGTAGCAGTTGGCGCCGTCGGAGGCGCCGAGCATCATGCTGGTGCCGGACAGGTGCCGGGGCCGTGCCGAAGCGGTTTCCGCGGGCCTCTCACTGATCTGTGCCACGGCAATCAAGTGACCGGAAAGATTCTCGATCCACCACTTGCCGCCGTCGAAATACAGCGAGGCGTTGCTGATGTCGAGAAACGGCACTTCTCGCGTGACCATTTCCGTATCGGCGTCGGGGTTCTCGGGGTGCGCCTGCAGTACGATCGGCGCGGGCAGGGGGTAGGTTTCGGTGGGCAGCCAGGTGCCCCGGACGACACGCGTTTCAACCGGTGTTGCGTCATTCGCGGCGTTTGCGCCAGCGAGTGGGATCGAGACGAGTTGTCCGAGATCGCGCAGACTCGAAAACAAGGCGCTGTCACGCCATCTGGCGATCAGGTTGGGCATTGGTGACGAGGGCAGGGTTCACGTGGTGTCCCTCGATCAATCAACTTCCATGCCACGGAAATGCCGTGGGTAGTGCGGTGGGAATGGTGGGCCCGGCAGGACTTGAACCTGCGACCAAGGGATTATGAGTCCCCTGCTCTGACCAACTGAGCTACAGGCCCCGAAAGGAAGTGGGCGGTGCCGGCTCTGGAAGGACGACACAGCCATGTTGCATATTATTCCTGACTTGAATCAAGAAAGCTTCGAAGCTGCTCCGAACGTGTCGGGTGGCGGAGCTTCCTCAGCGCCTTGGCTTCGATCTGACGGATGCGCTCGCGCGTCACGTCGAACTGCTTGCCGACTTCCTCGAGGGTGTGGTCGGTGTGCATGTCGATACCGAAGCGCATGCGCAGCACCTTGGCCTCACGCGGGGTGAGGCTGGCGAGGACTTCGTGCGTGGTTTCACCGAGCCCGAGGCCGGTGGCGGTGTCGACCGGCGAGAGGATGTTCTGATCCTCGATGAAGTCGCCGAGGTGGCTGTCTTCGTCGTCGCCGATCGGGGTTTCCATCGAGATCGGCTCCTTGGCGATCTTCAGCACCTTGCGGATCTTCTCCTCGGGCATCTCCATCTTCTCGGCAAGCTCTTCGGGCGTGGCTTCGCGGCCCATCACCTGCAGCATCTGACGGCTGATGCGGTTGAGCTTGTTGATGGTCTCGATCATGTGCACCGGAATGCGGATGGTGCGCGCCTGATCGGCGATCGAGCGCGTGATGGCCTGGCGAATCCACCAGGTGGCGTAGGTCGAGAACTTGTAGCCACGGCGGTATTCGAACTTGTCCACCGCCTTCATGAGGCCGATGTTGCCTTCCTGGATGAGGTCGAGGAACTGGAGGCCACGATTGGTGTACTTCTTTGCGATCGAGATGACAAGACGCAGGTTGGCCTCGACCATTTCCTTCTTGGCGCGGCGGGCTTTCGCTTCGCCGATCGACATCCTGCGGTTGATTTCGCGGATTTCCGGAATGGGAAGCAGGGTGCTTGCCGAGATCTGCTGGATGCGCGACTGCAGCATCTCGATTTCCGGCGCGTGCTCCCGCAGGGCCGCAACCCAGGGCTGCTTCTTCCCGCGGGTCACGCTCGCCACCCATTTGGTGTTGGTCTCGTTGCCCGGAAAGGTTTCGAGGTAGATCTCGCGCGGCACCTTGCAGTTCTTGATGATGATGTCGCGAATCTGCTTGTCGAGCGAGCGGATGCGCTCGACCTGACCGCGCAGCTCGTTGGTGATGGTCTGCGAGAAGACAGGTGCGTACTTGAACTCGAGGAAGATCTTGGCGACCTTCTCCATCTCCTTCTTGCCGGCGTCGTCCTGAATGCCGCCGGCAGCGTCGATGGCCTTGAGTGCCTTGGCGTAGGCGCGCTGCAGAGCGGCCAGGCGCTTCCTGATCTGCTCGAAATCGGGGCCCGTGTCGACCGGTTCATCGTCCTTGTCGTCCTTGTCCGCGGGAGTCTTGGCGACGTTGATCTCGTCGCTGGTTTCGCGGAAGTTGACGATGAGATCGGTGAAGCGCATTTCGTCCTTCTGCACGAGCTGATAACGCTCGAGCAGGAGGTTGATGGTTTCGGGGTAGGTACCGAGCGCAGCGAGCGCCTGGAAGAGCCCTTCCTCGATGCGTTTGGCGATTTCGATTTCGCCTTCGCGCGTGAGGAGTTCGACGGTGCCCATTTCGCGCATGTACATGCGCACGGGGTCGGTGGTGCGGCCGAATTCGCCATCGACGGAAGCGAGCACCGCGGCTGCCTCGTCAGCGGCATCATCGTCGGTACTGGTGCTGTTGTCGGAGAGAATCAGCGAGTCGGCTTCGGGTGCAACTTCGCCCACCGTGATGCCCATGTCGGCAATCATGGCGATGATTTCTTCGACCTGCTCGGGGTCGACGATGCCCTCCGGCAGGTGGTCGTTGACCTCGGCGTAGGTGAGGTAGCCCTGCTCCTTTCCCTTGGCGATCAATTCCTTGAGAGAGGACTGCTGGGTCTTGTTCATGGCGATGCGAGCTGTCATGTTCCCTCGATGGTCGACCAAACCCATTATTATACTACGAGCTGGCTGACTAAATGCGAACGAAATCGTGGTTTTAGTGTGTGCCAGTGCGCGTTTCGTTCCTTGCTGACGGTATACTGACGAGTCGTTTCCAGATTCAGGATGTCCAATGGCCACTCGCCGCGAACTCGCCAACGCGATCCGCGCCCTCAGCATGGACGCCGTGCAGCGGGCGAACTCCGGGCACCCGGGTGCTCCCATGGGCATGGCCGACATTGCCGAGGTGCTCTGGAACAGCCACCTCTCGCACAATCCGGCCAACCCCGGATGGCACAACCGCGACCGTTTCGTGCTCAGCAACGGTCACGGGTCGATGCTCCTGTATTCGCTGCTGCATCTTTCGGGCTACGACCTGCCGATCGAGGAACTGCAGAACTTCCGCCAGCTGCACAGCAGGACGCCGGGCCATCCCGAAGTCGGTTACGCGCCCGGTGTCGAAACCACGACCGGGCCGCTGGGGCAGGGTCTGGCCAACGCCGTCGGCATGGCGGTCGCCGAACGCACGCTCGCGGCGCAGTTCAATCGTGGCGAACACGTGATCGTCGATCACCACACCTACTGCTTCGTCGGCGACGGCTGCCTGATGGAGGGCATCTCGCACGAGGTCGCGTCACTTGCCGGCACGCTCGGTCTCGGCAAGCTCATCGTGGTCTACGACGACAACGGCATTTCCATCGATGGTGAAGTCGAAGGCTGGTTCACCGAGAACGTCGCGGAGCGCTTCGCGGCCTACGGCTGGCAGGTCATCCCCGGCGTCGACGGGCATGATGGCGAAGCCATCGATGCCGCTATCAAGGCAGCACGCGAGGAATCCTCGCGGCCCACGCTCATCTGCGCACGCACCACCATCGGCTTCGGTTCACCCAACAAGGGCGGGAAGGAAGCGAGCCACGGCGCCCCGCTCGGTGACGACGAAATCGCACTGGCGAGGAAGGCGCTCGGCTGGCCACACGCCCCCTTCGAAATTCCGGCGCCCATCGCGGCGGGCTGGAATGCGCGCGAGGCCGGTGCCGAACGCGAAAGCGCCTGGCAGGCACGCCTTGACGCCTGGGCGAACGAGTATCCGGAACTCGCCGACGAATACCGCCGCCGCATGGACTCGACCTTGCCGAACGACTGGCCGGCTGCCGCCGATGCCTACCTCGCGAAGGTGGTCGCGGACGCTCCCGACGTGGCCTCGCGCAAGGCTTCGCAGATGGCCCTGAACGGTTACGCTCCGGCGCTGCCCGAACTCATCGGTGGCTCGGCCGACCTCGCGGGCTCCAACCTCACCCTCTGGGAGGGTTCGCGCGAGATTCTCGCCAATCCGGACGGCAACTACATCAACTTCGGCGTGCGCGAATTCGGCATGGCGGCCATCGCCAACGGCCTCGCGCTGCACGGTGGCTTCATTCCCTACGTTGCCACCTTCCTGATGTTCTCCGAATACGCGCGCAATGCCCTGCGCATGTCGGCGCTCATGCGGCAGCGCGTGATCTACGTGTTCACCCACGACTCCATCGGCCTTGGCGAGGATGGCCCCACGCACCAGCCCGTCGAGCAGACGGCCACGCTGCGGCTCATGCCCAACATGTCGCTGTGGCGTCCCTGTGACGCGGTGGAAACGGCAGTGGCCTGGCGTCATGCCATCGAACGGCAGAACGGCCCGACGAGCCTCGTGCTGACGCGTCAGACGTTGCCGCATCGCGAGCGCGACGAGGCTCGCCTTGCTGCCATCTCGAAAGGGGGCTACGTCATCGCCGATACCGACGGCACACCCGACGTGGTGCTCATTGCCACGGGCTCGGAGGTGGCGCTGGCCATGGACGCGGCGGCGACGCTCGCGGAAGGCGGGGTGGCCGCGCGCGTGGTGAGCATGCCGAGCACCGATGTCTTCGACGCCCAGGACAGCGACTGGCAGCGTGAGGTCTTGCCGCCCGGGGTGCCGCGCGTCGCCGTGGAAGCCGGCATGCCGGATCTCTGGCGCAAGTACGTCGGTCTCGAGGGTGCGGTGCTCGGCATCGACACCTTCGGTGAATCGGGCCCGGCGAAAGATGTCTTCGAGCATTTCGGCATCTCTGCCGACGCACTCGTGTCACTGGTACGCGATACGCTGCAGGGTGTCTGACGGATTGGACTGAACGACGATTTCGGTATTGTCCGGCTTCGTTGCCGTCATCGACAGCGCTCGCAGGACCGGACAGACAGCAAACACAAGAGGTAGCAAACGCCAATGAGTATCAGGATTGCCATCAACGGCTATGGCCGCATCGGCCGCGGCATTCTCCGTGCCGTGCACGAACTCGATCGCACGTCGGAGTTCGACATCGTCGCCATCAACGACCTCGGCGACCTCGAGACCAACGCGCTTCTCACGCGCTACGACACCGCTCACGGTCGCTTTTCAACGGTGATCAACTCAAGGTCTTCGCCGAGCGCGACCCGGCGAAGCTGCCCTGGAAGGATCTCGGCATCGACATGGTCATGGAATGCACCGGGGTGTTCCGGACACGCGAAACCGCCATGAAGCACATCGACAGCGGTGCGAAGAAGCTGCTGATGTCCGCGCCCGGTCGCGGCGAGGTAGACGCAACCGTGGTCTATGGCGTCAACGAGGGCGTGCTGAAGGCGTCCGATCGGATCATCTCGAACGCCTCCTGCACCACCAATTGTCTTGCGCCCCTCGCGAAGGCCCTGCACGAGGGTATCGGCATCGAGCACGGTCTCATGACCACCGTTCATGCCTATACGAACAGTCAGGTACTGACCGATACCTGGCACAAGGATCCGCGGCGCGGGCGGGCGGCTGCGATATCCATGATTCCGACCACCACGGGTGCGGCCAGGGCCGTGGGGCTGGTGTTGCCCGAACTCGACGGCAGGCTCGACGGCTTCGCCGTGCGCGTACCCACGGTCAATGTGTCGATGGTGGATCTCACCTTCACCGCCGCCCGCAAGGTGACGGTCGAGGAGGTCAACGCGGTGCTGAAGTCGGCAGCCGATGGCAAGGTGCTCGTGTACAGCGAGGAACCTCTGGTGTCGATCGACTACAACCATACATCGTCGTCGTCGAACATCGATGCCGATCTCACGCGTGTCAAGAACGGCAATCTCGTCAAGGTGGTGTCCTGGTACGACAACGAGTGGGGTTTCTCCTGCCGCATGCTCGACACCGCCAGGGCGGCGATGGCTGCAAGCTGAGGAGTTGCACTCATGCTCATGAATCTTCTGACCGAGTTGCCACTCTCGGGCCAGCGCGTGCTGATTCGTCAGGATCTCAACGTGCCGCTTGATGACGAAGGCAACATCACTTCCGACCAGCGCATCAGGGCGTCGGTGCCAACCTTGCAATATGCGCTCGAAGCCGGTGCGCGGGTGCTGGTCATGTCGCATCTCGGCAGACCCACCGAAGGCGCGCCCGATGAGGCGTCGTCACTGGCGCCGGTTGCCGAGCGCCTGGCCGAAATCCTCGATCAGCCCGTGCGCCTCGTGACGGATTACCTCGACACGGCACCCGAGCTCGAGGGCGGTGAAATCGTGCTGCTCGAGAACGTGCGCTTCAACGTGGGCGAAAAGGCCAACGACGACGCTCTGGGTCGGCGCTATGCCGCGCTCTGCGACATCTACGCCATGGATGCATTCGGCACCGCTCACCGTGCCCAGGCGTCGACGCACGCCGTCGGCATGCACGCACCGATCGCGGCTGCGGGGCCCCTGCTCGCGAAGGAACTCGATGCGCTGGCGCTGGCGGTCGAAAATCCGGCACACCCGATGATGGCCATCGTCGGTGGTTCGAAGGTCTCGACCAAGCTCACCGTGCTCGAATCGCTCGTCGAGAAGGTGGATCAACTGCTCGTCGGTGGTGGCATCGCCAACACCTTCATCGCCGCGGCCGGACACTCGGTCGGCAAGTCGCTGTACGAGGAAGATCTTGTCGATACCGCAAAGGCGCTCATGGCGAAGGCGAAGGCACGAGGCTCGTCCATACCGATCCCCGAGGATGTGGTCTGTGCGAAGGAATTCAGTGCCGATGCCGAGGCACGCATCTGTGCCGTCTCGGAAGTAGCCGACGACGAGATGATTCTCGACATCGGCCCTGCGGCGGCGGAAACCTTTGCGGAAATGATTGCGCAGTCGGCCACGATCGTCTGGAACGGCCCCGTTGGCGTCTTCGAGTTCGATGCCTTCGCCGCAGGCACGCGCGTTCTCTCGGAAGCCATCGCCGATGCCGACGGCTTTTCGATTGCCGGTGGCGGTGATACGCTTGCGGCCATCGACAAGTACGGCATCGCCAAGCGCGTCTCATACATTTCCACGGGCGGCGGCGCATTTCTCGAGTTTCTCGAAGGCAAGGAGCTGCCTGCCGTCGAGATGCTCCGATCCCGTTCGGAGAACGCCGATCCGTAGTGCGGCTTTTGATACAGGTCACGGCAATTCAGGTGGCCAGGGTTCACGATTCCGGATCGGATCAACGACATACATACATCAGGAGAACAATCCATGAGTACGATCGAGTCCATTCTCGGTGATGAGGCGGAGTACCTGCTTGCCCACAAGTGCGAAGGCATCGCTCGCGAGCAACTGCAGCTGCCGGGGCCCGATTTCGTCGACCGCGTGGTTTCGGTCAGTGACCGCGGACCGGGCACCATGCGCGCGATGCAGCAGGTGTTCGATTCAGGCCGCCTTGCCGGCACCGGCTTTGTCTCCATCCTTCCTGTCGACCAGGGCATCGAGCATTCGGCGGGCGCCTCGTTCGCGCCGAACCCGATCTACTTCGATCCAGCCAACATCGTCGAACTTGCCATCGAGGGGGGCTGCAACTGCGTCGCCTCGACCCTGGGCGTGCTCGGTTCGGTGTCGCGCCGCTATGCGCACCGCATTCCCTTCATGGTCAAGCTCAACCACAACGAGACCCTGACGCTGCCGGCAATGTACGAGCAGACGCTCTTTGCGCAGGTGGAGCAGGCCTTCGACCTCGGTGCGCTCTCGGTGGGTGCGACCATCTACTTCGGCTCGCCCGACTCGCGCCGTCAGATTCAGGAAATCTCCGATGCCTTCCATCGTGCGCACGAACTCGGCATGATGACGGTGCTCTGGGCCTATCTCCGCAATCCCGAGTTCAAGAAGGACGGCAAGGACTATCACACGGCGGCCGACCTCACCGGTCAGGCCAACCACATCGCCGCCACCCTTCAGGCCGACATCGTCAAGCAGAAGCAGGCCGAATCGAACGGTGGTTACACGGCAATCAAGTTCGGCAACACCCACGAAAAGGTCTACAGCGAACTCACCACCGATCACCCGATCGACCTCAACCGCTACCAGGTGGCGAACTGCTACATGGGTCGTGCCGGTCTCATCAACTCGGGCGGTGGCTCGGGTGCCGACGACCTCCATCAGGCGGTGCGTACCGCGGTCATCAACAAGCGCGCCGGTGGCATGGGACTGATCTCGGGACGCAAGGCCTTCCAGAAACCCATGAAGGAAGGGGTCGAACTTCTTCACGCCATTCAGGACGTGTATCTCGACGAGACAGTGACCGTCGCCTGACGACGGCCTGTGAAGGCCTGAACCCGCAGAACGCATTTGCCGTACAGGAACCCCTGGAAGCGGCGGGTGCGTTCTGCCTGGAAGCCGCCGGCCTGCTCAGCCCGTCTTGCCGGTCAGGCGCACCAGTGCCTCCCGGTAGCGGGCGAGCGTTCCTTCGGCGACCTCGTCGGGAATGGCGGGGCCGGGCGGCTGCCGGTTCCAGTCAAGGGTCTCGAGCCAGTTTCGGAGGTATTGCTTGTCGAAGCTCGCAGGGGTGGTGCCCGGCTGCCAGCTCGAGGCTTCCCAGAAGCGTGAAGAGTCGGGCGTCAGTACCTCGTCCATGAGGCGAAGCTCGCCCGCGGCGTCGAGCCCGAACTCGAACTTGGTGTCGGCAAGAATGAGCCCGCGCTGGCACGCGTATTCGGCGCCGTGGCGATACAGCGCAAGACTGACCTCGCGGATCCTGTTGGCCAGATCAGGGCCGAGTGCCTCGCTCATGTGCTCGAAACTCACGTTTTCGTCATGATCGCCCACGGCGGCTTTGGTTGCCGGCGTGAAGATCGGGGCATCGAGCTGTGCGCTTTCCTTGAGGCCTTCGCCCAGGCTTACGCCGCAGATCGCGCCCGTTGCCGTGTAGTCCTTCCAGCCCGAACCCGAGAGGTAGCCTCTGACGACGGCCTCGTAGGGCACGGCATCAAGGCGTCTGACCACCATCGAACGCCCCTCGACAGCACGCCGCTCCTCTGCATCGGGCAGCACGGCTTCGAGTGGCAGGTCGACGAGGTGATTGCCGATGATCGGTTCGACCTGACGAAACCAGAACAGTGCGAGTTCGGTCAACAGGCGCCCCTTGCCGGGCAGGATCGTTGGCAGGATCACGTCGAAGGCCGAGACGCGATCACTGGCGACGATGAGCCAGTACTGCTCGTCGATGGCGTAGATGTCGCGCACCTTGCCGCTGTAGGTCAGCGGCAGGGAGGTGATGGCCGTCGCGTGGTAACCGTCATTCATGGATGTGATGCAGCCGCAATGAGATGAAACTGGCCGGATGGGCTGATCCAGTATACTTGCGCGTTCCCCGAATGACGGACCCCAGCGCCATGACCGCCCCCACGCGCGCTTCCGCCAGCGCCTCCACGAGTGCTTCCACGAGCACCACCACGAGCACCTCCACGAGCGCCTCCACGACGGCTGGTGAATCTGCCACCGTGACGCCCACCCGCGTCGGCGTGGTGATGGGCAGTGACAGTGACTGGCCGACCATGCGGCGCGCCGTCGAGATGCTCGACCGTTTCTCGATCGAGCACGAGGCGAGGGTGCTGTCGGCGCACCGCCAGCCCGATGCCATGTTTGCCTACGCCGAAAGTGCGCGCGAACGCGGGCTGGCCTGCATCATTGCCGGAGCCGGCGGTGCGGCACATCTGCCCGGCATGCTCGCGGCCAAGACCACGGTGCCGGTGCTCGGCGTGCCCGTGGCGTCACGTCATCTTCAGGGGCAGGATTCGCTGCTCTCGATCGTGCAGATGCCGAAGGGGGTGCCGGTGGCCACCTTTGCCATCGGTGAGGCCGGTGCGGCCAACGCCGGTCTGTTCGCGGTGTCGCTGCTTGCCAATCACGATGCTGCGCTGGCCGATGCGCTCGCCCGGTTTCGCGAGGAGCAGCGAGAACGTGCCGGGGCGATGCAGTTGCCGCCCGTGGCCGACGGCCAGTGACCCCGAGGCATGATGCTGACATGAACATCCTGCACCGGCCGTTGCTCCCGGGTACGTCCATCGGCATGATCGGCGGCGGACAGCTCGGACGCTTTTTCGTGCTCGAGGCGCGACGCCTCGGCTATCCCGTATGGGTGCTCGACCCGGATCCGTCGGCACCGGCGATGCAACTCGCCGATCATCCGCTGGTGGCGGCCTATGACGACACCGAAGCGCTCGAGCAACTGGCCCGGGCCTGTGCTGCCGTCAGTATCGAGTTCGAGAACGTGCCCGCTGCCAGTCTCGATCGCATCGCCCGGATGACGCGTCTTGCGCCGTCGGCCGATGCCGTGCGTGTGGCACAGAGCCGTCGGGCAGAGAAGCTGGCGGCAGAAGCCGCGGGGCTCCGGCCCGTGCGCTGGTGTTTTCTCGAAGTTTCACGACTGGCGGGTGTTGAAAACCTTGCCGATGAGCTCGTCAAAGCTGCAGAAAATACCAGTTATCCTGCCATTCTCAAGATCGACCGACTTGGCTACGACGGCAAGGGGCAGCGTCACATCGGCAGCCGGGAAGATCTGACCACCACATTGCGCGAGTGGCAGGTGGATTGTGTGCTGGAAGAGCGTATCGAGCTGGCCGGCGAAATCTCGGTGGTGCTGGCACGCGGCTACGATGACAAGGTGGTCGAGTTTCCGATTGCCGACAACGTGCATCGGAACGGCATCCTGCATACTTCCACCGTGCCGAGTGCACAGCCGGCGCATCTGTTGCGTCAGGCGGCCGAGCAGGCAGAATGTCTGGCCGTGCACCTCGACTACGTGGGTGTCATGGCGGTGGAGTTCTTCATCGACGGTGCGGGCCGGCTGCTCTTCAACGAAATGGCGCCTCGGCCGCACAACAGTGGTCACTACACGCTCGATGCCACGGCCAGTTCGCAGTTCGAGCAGCAACTGCGCATGCTCTGCGCCTTGCCGCCAGCTGCCACCACGCTGCTGTCACCCGTGAGCATGCTGAATCTTCTCGGCGATCTGTGGCTCGATGGCAGCACCGGACAAGCAGCAATCGATCGGCCCCATTGGCAGGCGCTGCTGGACCTGCCCGACGCCCATCTGCATCTCTACGGCAAGCGCGAGGCGCGAGCTGGGCGCAAGATGGCGCATGTCAACATTCTGTCATCCAGTGCGTCGACCGCGCATTCGATGGCGGACGCGTTGTTCGAGTCGCTGGTGCGCTGAGTCCGGGCAGAGGCGGCGTGCCGTCTCGCGAGCGACGGAAACACCGGGCGAGAGCCAGGCTTCGTGACAGGCTTCGGCAGCGTGACCCTGTTCGCAGGAACGGGCATTTTCCGGTTCACGTGAATCGTTTTTCGGCGCTGAAGCGTGACCGGCATCTCGGAAACCGCCCCTCGACGGTTCACGTAAACCGTTGTCGTCAGCGTGGTTCACCATTTTCGGCATCGGCGCGAAACTTGCCTGAGGCCTGCTTGATCACGACATGTCGTCGTGGTGCAGGAGATGCAGCAGGCAATGCGCAAGGCGATTGTACATATCGGCACCGAAAAGACGGGTACTACCTCGATCCAGTCGGGTCTGTTCATCAATCGTGACGAACTGGCCCGGCGAGGATGGTTGTTTCCGATCAGCGCTGGTCTGCAGAGCAACTTTCGTTTGGTGATGTTCTGCAAGGACACGCCGCCGCCATTCATGCTGAATTTTGCCAGACTTGCATCGGCAGACGATGTCGACGAGAAATGGCGACGCGAATTCGCCGACAGGCACCGTGCCGAAGTACAGCAGTTTCAACGGCAACGCAACGAATCGGTAGTGGTGTACTCGTCAGAGCACTTGCAGTCGACCCTCGTGGAACCCGAGGAAGTGGAGCGGCTGGCGGACTTCCTGTCATCTCTCTACGATGAGGTCGAGATCGTCGTCTACCTCCGACGACAGGATCGTTTTGCCCTGAGTGCCCACAATACCGCGTTGCGAGCGGGTTTGACGAAACCCTTCGATTTCTCGCGAATCCATCCGAACTCTCCCTACTACAACTTCCTCGGTCTGCTGGAGAGATGGTCGTGCGTCTTTGGCGACAGGTGTATGCGGGTGCGGGTTTTCGAGCGCGACAAACTCGTTGGAGGCGACGCGGTGCGTGACTTCTTCGAACTCGTCGGACTCGACTCCGCGGCGCTCGGTCTCACCATTCCGGCGGTGGAGAATGAAGCGTTGAGCTGGACTGCCCAGCAACTGCTCTACACCTTCAACCGTCTCGTGGAAAGGCTTCCGAATACCGAGCGACGTCAGAACTCGAGTATGGCCGACGGCAACTCGAACGGCGTTTCCGACGTGGCGCTTGCGAGAGCTCTTCGGGGAAAGCGCCGGGATTTCGTCCGACACGTCGAAACCATCAGGGATGACTACGGCAAGGTACTGCCGCCCCGGGCCGAAGCCGAAGCCTTCCAGGCGCAGTTCGACGCCGCCAATGCGGAACTCTTCGAGCGCTGGCTGCCCGGTCAGAGCTTCGATCGCCGCTTCACCGAATACCGGACCGAGCCCGGGTTGCCACCGCCGCTCGTCGATGCGAAAGAACAGGTGCGCGCCTGGCTTGAAACCTTTTCCGTTGCCGCCTGATCGGCTGGTACGAAACTCGCTTTGATCGGCGAGGGACCTTGAGCACTTTCGAGGCACGAGGAACCCGCCATTGAATACAAGAACCACCACTGAGCATCGAATTCATGAGCCTCGCCCAGAGAGCCGGACGGCAGAAAGACCATTCGTCGAGTTTCATCCCGACTGCCATCGAATCGCTGACCATGCAGAGCAGCGCGCTCATGAACCTGGCCGGAAGCCTCGGTGGCGAGTTCGACGAGGCTGTGCGCCTGATTCTCGGCTGCAAGGGGCGGGTGATCATTTCCGGCATGGGCAAATCCGGCATCGTCGGCAAGAAGATGGCCGCCACCTTTGCTTCCACCGGCACACCGAGTTTCTACGTACACCCCGGAGAGGCCTTTCACGGTGATCTCGGCATGATCACTTCGGATGATCTCATCATCATGATCTCCTACAGTGGCGAGACAGAGGAAGTGATCAAGCTGATCCCGTCGCTGAAATACTTCGGCAACCGCATCATCGCCATGGTCGGTGCCGACAACACGACGCTGGGTGCCGAAGCAGACGTGACGCTCCGTTGTGACATCGAGCGTGAAGTCTGTCCCAACAATCTCGCGCCCACGACCTCGTCGCTGGCAATCATGGCCCTTGGGGACGCGCTTGCAGTATGCCTGATCCAGGCACGCGACTTCAAACCCTCCGACTTCGCTCAGTTTCATCCCGGTGGCATGCTCGGACGGCGCCTGCTCGCCCGCGTGGCCGACACCATGATCACCGAAAACCTGCCGATCATCGGACCCGAGGAAAGCGTGCGGGACGCGATCTTCTGCATGACGTCGGGTCGACTCGGGCTTGCCATCGTGACCGAGAACGAAAGGCTTCTCGGCATTCTTACCGATGGCGATTTGCGTCGCGCACTCATCATGGACGCATCGATGCTCGAGCGCCGTGTGCGCGACTTCATGACACCCGTCCCCGTGACGATTTCGTCCGACGCAATGATCACCGACGCCGAAGTGCTCATGCGCCGCTACAAGATTCGCGCACTGGTGGTCACGAGTGCCGAGGAAAACGAGCGCGACCGCGTGGTCGGGCTGCTCGAAATCTTTGCCAACGCCGAATGAGCAGGAGTTCAGCATGACCGTTTTTTCAAGAGTTTCCGTACTGTTTCTGCTGCCACTCCTGGTGTCGTTGACGGCCTGCGCGAGTGCGCCATCGTCGGAGCGGGAGATAGGCGGAAATGGCCGTACCACGATGTACGAGCGCGCAAGCGCCAACAGCCGTGCCCGTCTGGACGCGATCGGCGCAGGCCGGATCGGCTCGTCGGTACGTCTTGCCGCCGGCAATCCGCTCGCGGCACGCAGCGCCACGCTCCTGAGTGAGTATCAGGCGGCAAGCGGTCGTCGTTGTCGTCAGGTCCGACCGTTCAACAGCGACGTACGCAGAATCGTCTGTCAGCAGCGCTCGGGACAGTGGCGCCTTGTCCGCAGTCTCCTGCCGGAAGAAAGGGCAGAAGTATCACCGACAGCATCGATTCTGGCCGACGTCACGGACGGCGGCGACGGGTCTGCGGTTGCCGTCGCGGACGACATGTCGATGTCGGCGGTAGCTCATCGGCGCTCCTCCGCCAATCGGACGGTGTCTGCTCCGGTCAAGGCCGTGCGTTCCGTGTCGCCGGTGCAGGCCAGGATCGAACCCGGTGAGACGTTCTGGGCGTTTTCCCGACGCACCACAGGGCGCGGCAGCAACTGGGCTGAAATCGCGCGCTACAACGACATCGATGACGTACAGGCGATTCGTCCCGGCACTCGCCTGTCGATACCTGCCGCACTTGTTCGGGAGCCCTGAGAGTTGCGCGCATGCAAGCGATGATCGCCACATTACGTGACCGCTCTGGGGTATTCGAGACGGCCTTCAGGAATCTCCGGGAGGCGCTCGAACCGGCGCCGAGAGCGCCGATTCGCATCGCCGATGTGTCTTCGGCACTCAGGACCCAGATGCGCGTGATCTTTGCGCTGATTCTGCGTGAAACGAAATCCCGTTACGGTAAACACCGTATCGGCTTTCTGTGGGCCTTGCTTGATCCGCTGATTGCCGTCTCGATTCTGGTTGTCATTTTCACGGCACTGCATCAGAGCGATGTCAACGGCATGCCACTGGTGCTGTTCATGATCGTTGGATACTGTTTCTTCAGTATCTTCAAGGATACTCATACACAGATGCAGGGTGCGATTGCTCAAAGCCGACCACTGCTCGCCTTTCCGCAGGTCACCACCTTCGATGCCATTCTCGCGCGCGGCTTGCTTGCGGCAGCTGTGGCGCTCACGGTGTTCATTGTGCTGTTGTTCCTTGCAAATCTTGCAGGACACGATGTGCACATCGAACGCCCCCTTGGTGTGCTGATGGTGTGTTTGCTGATGTTCATGACGTCGACAGGACTGGGCTTCGTGCTCGCCTCCCTGAGTCCGATCATTCCATCAATCCAGCAGATTTCCCAGCAGGTTCTGGGCAGGCCGCTCTTCTACGCCTCGGGGCTGTTCTTTACCATCGACAGCTTCCCCCCCGAAATTGCCGACGTGCTCCTGTACAACCCGCTGCTGCACATGGTCGAGCTGGTGCGCAGCGAGTTCTTCCTCGAGTTCGAGACTCGGCATGGTAGCTGGTTGTACGCGAGTTCATGGTCGGTGGGCATGCTCGCGCTCGGACTCGTGATGCACAAGAGCCTTGGCGGCAAGGCGGTGGTGGCGAAATGATCCGCCTGGTTGATGTCTGCAAGAGCTACCGCACGGGGCAGGGCAGGAAAGTGGTGCTCGACAGGGTCAGTGCCGATTTTCCCGTTGGCAAGAGCATTGGTATTCTCGGGCTCAACGGGGCGGGAAAGTCCACCCTGATTCGCATCATCGGCAAGGCCGAACCGCCCGATCGTGGTCGCGTCGAATGCGATCAGCGTATCTCCTGGCCACTCGGCTATGCGGGTGGGTTCGTGAGTACCATGACGGCGCGAGAGAATGCCCGCTTCGTCGCGCGCGTCTACGGCGAGGACATCGAATACGTCGAGCAGTTCACCCGCGAGTTCTCGGAACTCGGCAGCTATTTCGACGAGCCGCTCAACAGCTATTCGGCGGGCATGCGTGGACGTTTCGCCTTTTCGGTGAGCCTTGCCTGCAACTTCGAGTACTACCTGGTCGATGAAGCGCTCGAGACCGGGGACGCCCGTTATCGCGAGAAATTCCGTCGGGCTTTCGAGGAGCGGCGCCGCGAAGCCTCGGTGATTCTCGTCTCGCACAACGAGCAGACCATTCGCCGCAACTGCGACATGGCCGCGATCCTGCATGAAGGTTCACTGACACTCTATGCAGACCTTCAGGAAGCGCTGCAGCGTTACAACGCCCTTCAGAATCAGACACGCTGAGACATGAAAGCCATATTCCAGACCCTGGCCTCCGTGGTCGGCATTCCGACACTCGTGGCGAGCCTCTATTTCGGATTCCTTGCCTCGGACATCTACGTGTCGGAAGCCAAGGTAGCCGTACGTTCGGCCGGCAACACCATGGTGGCCTCAGGCCTTGGTGCGCTGCTGAGTTCTTCGGGCATCGGTGGGGGTGCGCAGAACACGGTCGTGGTAATGGACTACGCCCGATCGCTCGACATCATCGATGATCTTCGGGAAGAGATCGATCTGATCGGGCACTACAGTGACGAGAACATCGATGTGCTCTCGCGCCTCGATGCCGCAGCAAGTCGTGAGGAGCTTCTCAAGTACTACCGCAGGCACGTGGAAGTACTGAGAGACAGCACCAGCGATGTCATTTCCTTCAAGGTGCGTGCCTTCGATCCTGCCATGGCGCAGGCGCTGGCCACGGCCATCATCCGGCTCAACGAGAAACTCGTGAACCGCATGTCCGAGCGCATGGAAGAAGACGCCCTGAAGTCAGCCCGCAACGAAATGGATCGCGCCGTCGAACGCGTACGCCGCACAGTGCATGACATCAACCGTTTCCAGTCGAACAACGATTCGGTCAGTCCCTCGGCGGAGTCCTCGGCGCTGTTCACGCGTGTTGCCACGATCGAATCACGCATGACGGAGGCGCGTGCGGAACTCGACGAGAAGCTTGCCTACATGCGTGAGGATGCCCCGGAAGTGGTGGCGATCGAGAACCGCCTTGCTGCGCTGAAGAAGCAGCTGGCACTCGAAAAGGGGCGTGTGACCACGGGCGAAGGCAACCTCGGCAGTCTCATGGAACAGTTCCAGCCACTGCAGCTCGAGCAGGAAATCGCGCAGCAGCAATACGCCGCAGCGCTTGCTTCTCTGGAAGCTGCACGACTCGATGCGCAACGACAGAAGCAGTATCTGATCACCTTCGTGCAGCCGAATTATCCTGATACATCGACTGAACCGCACCGGTTCCGTAAAGTGCTGACGGTCGCGCTGTTCGCCTTCCTCGGTTGGCTGATCGGCGGTCTGTTCTGGTCAGCTCTGCGCGATCACATCGGTTATTGAGGGTTCGTTCACCGATAGCGACTTCTTTCACAGAGTTCATACCTGGCCGAATCGACTCCACATCTCGCGCCGAATCTGCTTGCCTCTGACGGTGAGCAGCGTAACGTAGCCCGTCCCAATAACGAAAACAATAGCGGGCCGGGCCATGCTGCACCGAAACACACCCTTGTCTGTCCTTTGTCACACCGCTCTGGTCGTGACCCTTTTCGGTTTGCCGATCAACGCCACGCATGCGCGCGAGCCAGGTGGTTTCGCTGCTTTGCGTGCGATTGTGACTGACCCCGGCAGTTCGATTGCCGAAACCACGGCCTCAAGCGGTCATGCCTTCGGTTCCGCTGTTGCGGCAACACTTGGCAGCAGCGTCAGTGCCGTCGAGTTCGGAAATGTCGCAATCGGCGCAAGCGACACACGACGCTTCATTCTCACGCATTACGGCCTTGATGGCAGCGAGCCCATCGATATCCTGTCGCTGTATCTGACCGAACCGGATGCACGGGTATTCAGTACCGATTTTTCCGGTGAAACACGCCTCCATGCCGGCGAATCGCTGGCGGTGGAAGTGCGCTTCGCACCGGAGCGCGCGGGTGCGCACGTCGGTGCGCTCTACGTCAGTCACAACGGGGCGAGTGGCCTTGAAGTGTTCACGCTGAGTGGTACGGGCATCGACAGGGGCGATGCGTCTTCAAGTGATCTCGAACGGAAGGCGAGGCTGAAACCCGTGGTGACAGGCCGCGGTGACGGGATTGATGCGCGCGTTACGCCGCGAGTGGAATTCTTCAACGCGCCACCCATCCGCTTCGGCAAGAGCGTGCTGACGGGTACCGTGGTCAAGCCGACCAGCCTGCAGTTCGGACCGGACGGCAGGCTCTATGTGGCCGACATGTTCGGTGAGATCCGGGCTTTCGAGGTCGCACGTTACGGCGAGAACGACTACCGCATCCAGTCGAGTGAAGTCATCGACCTCGTCAGGAACATACCCAACCACAACGACGACGGCCAGCGCAACGGGTCGATCAGGAATCGTCTCGTGACCGGTATCGTCGTTGTCGGCACGGCCAGCGAGCCGGTCATCTACGTCGCTTCGAGCGACCCGCGCATCGGCGGTGGGCCGTCGCACACCGACACGAACCTCGATACCAACTCGGGTGTCGTCTCGAAACTCTGGCGCAGCAACGGCGTCTGGAAGAGGCTCGACCTCGTGCGCGGTCTGCCGCGTTCGGAAGAAAACCATCACGGCAACGGCATGGTGTACGACGCAGCCACCCACCGTCTGTATCTCTCCCAGGGCGGTCACACCAACGCGGGTGCCACTTCCGACAATTTCGCACGCCTGCCCGAGTACGCGCTGAGTGGTGCGATTCTCGAGATCGATCTCGGCGCCATCGGCAACAAGACCTACGACCTCCCGACACTCGATGACGGAACCCGACCGGGTGTCAACGACAACAATGACCCCTTCGGTGGCAACGATGGCCGCAACCAGGCAAAGCTGGTACCGGGTGGCCCGGTTCAGGTGTATGCGCCCGGGTTTCGCAATGCCTATGACATCGTGCGCACCGAAAGCGGCAAGCTCTACACCATCGACAACGGTGGCAATGCCGGTTGGGGCGGTCTGCCGGTGAAGGAAGGGCCGGCCGGCAACTGCACCAATGCGCTCAATCAGCCGGGCAGGACCTTCGTCGATGCGCTGCACCTGATTTCAGGCCGTGGCTATTACGGCGGACATCCCAACCCGACGCGAGCCAATCTCGACAATACCTTCAATCGTGCATTTCCGCAGTCACCGGTGGTCGAGGCCAATCCGATCGAGTGCGATTTTCGTGGTGCCGGCACTGCGGAGAGCACGGCGCTGGCGACGGTCAATGCGTCGACCAACGGACTGACCGAGTACACCACCATGCATTTCGGCGGTAAGCTCAAGGGGGATCTGCTGGCAGCCACCTTCTCGAACAAGATCGTGCGTTTCAAGCTCGATGCTTCGGGCACCCGCGTGATCAGTCAGAGCACCCTCTTCAACAACGTCGGCAGGACGCCGCTCGACGTCGTTGCGCAAGGGCCGGGCGAGCCTTTCCCCGGCACGATCTGGGTGGCGGACTTTGCCGAGAAGAAGGTGTACGTGTTCGAACCGAACGGCTACGCGGATCACGAATCGGATCTGCCGCCGAACGATGATCCTGTCGGCGACAACCAACGGCGACAACGGCGACAACGGCGACAACGGCGACAACGGCGACAACGGCGACAACGGCGACAACGGCGACAACGGCGACAACGGCGACAACGGCGATGCGGTTGATGACGGTGATGCCGGGCCCGTCGGTAATGAAGATGTCATCGGTAAAGACAACGACACGACCGGCAACGCCGACAAACTCGACACGAATTGCGGCAAGGTGAGTGCTTCGGCCGACACCGACGGTGACGGTTTCAGTAACGGCGACGAAATTGCCAACGATACCGATCCCTGCTCGGCAGCCGACCTGCCCGCCGATGCCGATGGTGACAAGGTGTCGGATCTTCTCGACAACGACGATGACAACGATGGCATCGTCGATGTTGCCGACCCCTTTGCACTCGATGTCAGCAACGGTCATTCGAACAATCTGCCGCTGTCCCTGACCTGGGAGAACAACAGCGAGGGTGCCGGTGGCCTCTTCAACATGGGTTTCACCGGACTCATGCTCGATGGCAGTAACGACTGGCAACAGCAGTTCGATGCGGCGAACATCACGGCTGGTGGTGCCGCCGGTGTCTTCACCATCGACGCCATCGACAACGGTGATCCGATCGGCGCGCGCAATGACCAGTCGAACGGTTTTCAGTTCGGCCTGAACACGAGTGCGAGTTCGCCCGTGTTCACGGTGCACACACGTGTGCCTCTGCCGCTTGCCGGTGCATCCTTCAAAGGCTGGCAGTCGATCGGCCTGCAGATCGGCAAGGGCGATCAGGACAACTACATCAAGCTCGTGGCCAGTGCTGCGGGCGGCAGTGACGGTGGCATCCAGTTTGCCCGCGAGGCTGGTGGCAGCTTCAATTCGCTGACGTTCGAGGCGGCGGCCATCAGGAATGCGAGTGCAGTCGATCTCATGCTGGAAGTGAATCCGGCCACGGGCGACGTGCGGGCTGCCTACCTCGTGGGCAGCGCTGCCGAGGGTGTCAGCTGGCAGGTGCTCGGTATCACTACCGACATGCCCGGCGACTGGCTCTCGGGAAAGACGGGGCTCGCCGTCGGTCTCATCGCAACCTCCGTGGGAGCAACGCCGTTTACCGGCACCTGGGATTTCATCGAAGTGCTTCCGGGTACGCTCGAGCAGAATACGAGTGTCGGAGGCACGGGCGCCGATACTGGCTCGGATGCCGGCAGCGATACGAACAACGACACCGACCCGGGTACCGACGCCAATGCAGTTTCGGGTACGGACAACGGCACGCATGGCGGCACCGGTTCCAATGCGGGCAGTGATCCGAATACCGGCAGCAGTACGGATACCGGCAGCGGCAGTGACGGCGGCAGTGGCAGTGATACCGTTGCTGGCTCTGGTACTGGTGACGGTTCGATGGGTGATGACGCAACAGCGGTGCTGATCGTGGTTGAAGCGGAAGACCATGACTCGAAGAAGGACACGGCGACGCACGCCTGGCGGCGTGTGGAGCTTGCTGGTGCACGCGGTGGGAAGGCAGTCAAGACGACGCCGGATACCGGGGCGCTCAAATACGACAAGGCCGGTTCGCCTCATCTTGGCTACAAGGTCAGCTTCCCCGAAGCCGGTGAATATCGTGTGTGGCTGCGCGCGCTCGGTGACACGAATGCGGCGGGCGAGGGCAAGAGCGACAGCGTGCATGTCGGTATCAACGGTCAGCTCGGGAGTGCATCGGCCATCACCGGCTTTCCGGCAACATGGACCTGGTCGTCGAATCGTCATCGCAGTTCGCAGACGGCGCGCATTCTGGTGCCATCCGCGGGTATGCACGGCATCGATCTGTGGATGCGTGAAGACGGGCTCACGGTCGATACCATCGTGTTCACGCGCGATACCGATTTCGATCCTTCCCTGCTCGATGGAACCGACGGTGGATCGAATGACGGTTCCGGCAACAGCGGCGTGGATGGCGATAGCAATGGCGCTGACACCACTGACGTCAACGGAGGCAACTCGAATACCGATGCTTCCGACAGCACCGAAGAAAACACGGGTGCCGTCACCGATCCGGTTGCCATTGCGGCCGTGATCGATGGTGTCGGCGCTCTGGAGGCCGAGCACTGGTTCGCGAACACCGGTACCTCCACCCATGAGTGGGTGACGCGATCCTCCGCCACGGCATCCGGAGGTGTCGCGGTGGTGACAACGCCGGATAGCGGCGTGCTCAAGCCCGGCAATGCAGGCACACCGATGTTGAGTTGGCGGGTTCATTTCGACGCACCCGGCAACTACCGTGTCTGGGTAAGGGGATCGGGCGATACCGATGCCAGTGGTGAAGGCAAGAGCGACAGTCTGCACGTCGGCCTGAACGGTCATCTGAGCTCGGCCAGGGCAATGGATGACTTCCCGGCGGGTTGGCACTGGCGTTCGCACAAGCGCGGTGGCGGTGTTCCGCTGATTTCGGTTCCGTCGAGCGGTGTGCACACGGTCAATGTCTGGATGCGCGAAGACGGCATGCAATTCGACAAGCTGGTGTTCGTTGCCGCAGGTTCCTCCTGGCGACCGAATGGCATGGGGCCGGCTGTTGCAGCATGGACAGGCGATTCCGATGCTGGCGGCAATACGAGCGGCAATACGAGCGGCAACACGGCATCGGTTACCGGCAGCGTTTCTGCCGACACCAACTGGCGCTGGGCGCCGATCTCGGGCAACACCCGTCCGCAGGCCCGTCACGAGGCCGGAGGCATTGCTTTCGAGGGCAGGTTCTATCTCATCGGTGGACGCGGCAGTCGCAGGACCTCGGTCTACGATCCGGCCACCGACAAGTGGAGCAACCTCAGGAATCCGCCCGAGCAGTTGCATCACTTCCAGCCGGTGCTGTGGGGCAATCGCATCTGGGCCATCGGCGCGCTCGAGTGCTGCTACCCTCACGAAAGCACCAACGAGAAGATCTACAGCTACAACCCGGCCAACGACAGCTGGCGTGTCGAAGGCAACATGCCGGCGGCGCGGCTGCGGGGTGCGATGGGTGCCGCTGTATACAATGGCAAGATCTATCTCGTCGGCGGCAACACGCGCGGTCATGACGGCGGCGCGGTTGCCTGGTTCGATGAATTCGATCCTGCCACCGGAGAGTGGCGACGCCTGCCGAACGCACCGCATGCGCGTGATCACGTGCAGGTGGCCGTGGTCGATGGACAACTCATCGTGGCCGGCGGGCGCCGCAGTACCCAGCCGAGGGTCTTTGCCAATACCGTGGCTGCGGTAGACATCTACGATTTTGCCAGTGGAACCTGGCGACAGGGTCGATCGCTGCCGAACCCCAGGGCCGGGGCCATGACGGTGGTGGTCGGTGGCGAGGTGCTGATCATCGGCGGTGAGTCGATGGCACAGGGTTCGGCGCATCGTGATGTACATGGCTTTGATGTCAGCCGCAATCGCTGGCGTCGTCTGAAGCCCCTGCTCGAAGGGCGTCACAGCGGTGGCGCCGCGGTGCTCGACGGGCAGGTGCATGTGGCGACAGGCAACAGGACGCGCGGCGGCGGTGCCGAAAGCGCCTCGCACGAGGTTCTGCCACTCGATTGAAGGGAGGAGCGTCGGTGACCTGACGTCTCCGGCGCTCCGTCGTGGCTTGCTTCGGGCGCTGCGACGAGCATTGCATGGCGCGCTCCTTGCACGACTGCGGCAAATCCCACCGGAATTCAGCCCGCCGTGTCTCGACTATCACTGCTATCTCTGCTGTTCGCGTTTGTCGTAACAACTCCGCTTGCCGCCCAGTCCCTGCAGGGCATGGACGTGAGTGGTCTCGTCGAGGAAATGCCGAGCAGTGCATTGATCGATGCAACTGTCCCGAACCCTGCCGTTCCTGCAGAGGTGGGCAGTGGTTCGTCACCCAATGGTTCGTCACCCGAGCCCTTCGGCGCGAATCTCTTTCATGGCGGCTTCAGCAATGATCGCGAGGACGGACTCAATCCCGGCTACGTGATCCAGCCCGGAGACAGCATTGCCGTACGCATCTGGGGCGCCGTCGAGTTCAACAAGTCGCTGCCCGTCGATGCACGGGGCAACATCTTCATCCCGCGCGTCGGTCCCGTGCCCGTGGCCGGCACGCGCAACAGCGGGCTGAACAACCGTGTCACCGCTGCGGTGCGTTCGGTCTACACCGACAACGTGCGCGTCTACACGAGTCTCAACGGCTCTCAGCCGGTGGCGGTATTCGTAACGGGGTTCGTGCCCAATCCCGGTCGCTTCAGCGGCATCCCGTCGAACTCTGCCTTGCACTTCATCGATCGCGCGGGCGGCATCGACAACCGCCGTGGCAGTTACCGCGACATTCGCATCCTGCGCGACGGTAAGGCGATCGCCAGCCTGGACCTCTATGATTTCCTGCTCGACGGCGTGATGCCTGACGTGCAGTTCCGCGACGGTGACACCATTGTCGTCGGTGAACGCGGTGCGGTGGTGACGGTAGGTGGCGACGTGGCCAACAAGGCGATCTTCGAACTCGGTGACGAGACCCTGCGGGGTGAACGCGTCGCCGAGGCCGCCATGCTCGAACCCGGTGTCACTCACGTGGGCGTTTCTGGCGTGCGTGAATCCGGAGCGATCGCGGTTTATCTGCCACTTGCGGAGTTCGACACTTTCGCTCTCAGGAACGGCGACCGCCTGACCTTCAAGTCCGACCTGCACGACGAGATCATCGTGGTCGAGGTGGAAGGCTCGCATCTCGGCCCGTCGCGCTACGCCGTGCCGCGCGACACTCGTCTGCAGGATCTTCTCGATCATATCGCGGTGGATCCGCTACTTGCCGATGTCGAGTCCTTGTCGCTCAGACGCCGCTCGGTGGCCGAGCGTCAGAGGAAGGCCATCGACGAGAGTCTTCGCCGGCTCGAGTCGCGCTACCTGCAGGCCGGTTCACAGACCGACGAGGAAGCACGCATCCGCTCGCAGGAAGCCGAACTCATTCGCGAGTTCGTGCAACGTGCGCGCGAGGTCGAACCGATTGGCCGACTCGTGGTCAGCCGCGAGGGAGAGATTGCCGACATTCTCCTGCAGCAGGGCGATGTCGTGAGCATTCCGAGAAAGAGTGACTCGGTACTCCTGAGTGGCGAAATCCTGGTCACGCAGGCGGTGCTGTACGAAAAGGGCCTGCGCGCGCGCGACTACATCGCCGCAGCCGGAGGCTTCACCGATCAGGCGTTGAAGAACCGCATTGTCGTCATGCACCCGAACGGTGATGTAACCACGGCGAAGAATCCGGCAGTTTCGGCCGGTGACGAAATCGTCGTGCTGCCGAAGGTACCGAGCAAGAACCTGCAACTGAGTTCGGTAGTGGTCGACATCCTCTACAAGATCGCCATCGCCACACGAGTGGCACTGGACATCTGATGCGCAAGCTCATCCCGGTCGTGGTGCAGAAACGTTACGCACGACTCAGAAGAAAACTCCGACAAGGCGCCGCGACGACGATGCGTGGCTGTGCACGACGTCTCAATGCCCGGGCCGCGCACATGGCAGAGCGTTCGACTCGCCGCTCGTCTCTCCGGTACCCGGCATCGATGGCGGAATCGATTCGCCACTTCGCCAATCCGGGAGATGCCTTCGAAGCTCGGCTTGATGATGCGCCTCGCGAATTCCAGCGTCTTGCACGCACCATCGCCTTCTATCTGCCGCAGTTTCACGCCTTCGAGGAAAACAACCGCTGGTGGGGCGAGGGCTTTACCGAGTGGCGCAACGTCAGCCGCGGTGCACCGCGTTTCCGCGGTCACTACCAGCCGCGTATTCCGCGCGATCTCGGTTGCTACGATCTCGACAACCCCGAGGTGATCCGCGCGCAGTGCGAACTTGCCGCCGACGCCGGCATCGAGGCCTTCTGTTTCTACTACTACTGGTTCGACGGCAAGCGGCTGATGGACAAGCCGCTCGATGCCTTCTGCGAGATGGATGTCGAGCAGGACTTCTGCATCATGTGGGCGAACGAGAACTGGACGCGCACCTGGGACGGTTTCGACAGTGAGGTACTGATCGAACAGCACTATCGCGACGAAGACGAAGCCGCCTTCATTGCCGACACCGCGCGCTACATGGCACACGAGCGCTATGTCAAGGTGGCCGGCAGACCGCTGTTCCTGCTCTATCGTCCCGGGCTTCTGCCGGATGCGCGCAACACGCTCTCACGCTGGCGCGAGCGCTGGACCGAAGCGCTCGGGATGGAGCCGTGGATTCTCATGGTGCAGGGTTTCGGTGACACCGACCCACGGGTGTACGGTCTCGACGGCGCGGTCGAGTTTCCGCCGCACAAGCTCTGCGAGAACCTCCCGAACATCAACCGCGAACTCGAGATCTTCGATGAACGCTTCACCGGCAACGTGCGCGACTACGAGGCTGTGGTCGCGACCTCGCTGAACGAGGCGCCGCCCGCCTGGCCGCTCGTCAAGACGGTCGTGCCTCACTGGGACAACGACGCGCGGCGTGAAGGGCGTGGCCTGACCCTGCACGGCTCGACACCCGAAAACTACGAACGCTGGCTCAAGGGCGCGATCGACTACGCCAATCGCCATCCCTTTGCAGGCGAGTCGCTGGTGTTCATCAACGCCTGGAACGAATGGGCCGAAGGTGCCTACCTCGAACCGGACGTGCACTACGGACATGCCTATCTCAATGCCACGCGACGAGCGGTGAGTGGCATGGTCAGCCCGGCGAAGTCGACTCGTATCCTGCTCGTCGGACACGATGCCTACCGTCATGGCGCGCAGATGCTGCTGCTGAACATCGCCACGGTGTTTCGCCGACAGTTCGGCATGGAGGTCACGATACTGCTGAAAGGTGGCGGACCGCTGCTTCAGGCGTATCGGGCGGTTGCCCGCACCGAGGTGCTCGAGACGCTGCTTGCTCGCGGTGGTGAGGCGGCACTCGACGCCTTTCTGGCCGAACACCGGGATGGCATGGCCATCTGCAACACCACGGTCACGGGTGACCTCGTGCCGAGGCTCAAGCGTCAGGGATTGTCGGTTGTGTCGCTGGTGCATGAAATGCCCGCGCTGGTTCGCGAATATGCGCTGGAAAAGGAAGTTGCTGCCATCAATGGCTCGGCGGACCATGTGGTGTTTGCCTCGAGTGTGGTGCAGGATGGATTCAACGGTTTCTGCGATGCTGATGCCATCGCGCATGCAAGGCAACTCATCCGCCCTCAGGGCAGCTACAAGGCGATTGCCTGGAATAGCGAAGCGCGTCAGCGCATTCGCCGGGAACTCGGCATCGGCGACGATGCCCGTGTCATCGTCAACGTCGGCTACGCCGATCTCCGCAAGGGCTTCGATCTCTTCATGCAGAGTGCAATTCGCCTTACGCAGGCGCATCCCGATCTGCATTTCATCTGGGCCGGAGCGCTCGCGCCGGACATGGAACGCTGGCTCGCGAGTGATCTCGAGGCGTGCGATCGCGAACGTATCCACCTCGTCGGTTTCACCGATGCGATGAGTGACTACTACTCGGCCAGTGATTGTCTGTTCCTGAGTTCCCGCGAAGATCCTTACCCCTCCGTGGTGCTCGAAGCGATGGATGTAGGCCTGCCCGTGGTGCTGTTCAGGGGGGCAACCGGTTTCGAATCGATGATCGATGAATTCGGCACGCGCGTCGAGCGCACCGATACCGAAGCACTCGACCGGGCACTGCTTGCCGCCATCGACGGCGACAGCGACGAAGCCGCGGCTCACCGCATGCACCATGTGCGCGAACGGGCACGCTTCGATGACTACTGTTTCGATCTTCTGAAACTGCTGGTACCGGACATGCCGAAGATCTCGGTGGTGGTGCCGAACTACAACTATGCTCACTACATGAGTGGGCGGCTCGGTTCGGTGTTTGCCCAGCAACAGCCGGTGTTCGAGGTGCTGGTGCTCGACGATGCCTCGAGTGACGATTCGGTGGCCGAGATCCGCCGAATTGCGGCAGGTGCCGAGCGTCATGTCCGTCTTGTCGTCAACGACGAGAACAGCGGTAACGTGTTCCGGCAATGGCGCAAGGGACTCTCGCTGGCGCGTGGAGAACTGGTCTGGATTGCCGAAGCGGATGACCTTGCCGCGCCCGATTTCCTGACTGCGAGCGCTGCGGGCTTCGCATCCGGGACGGTCATGAGTTTCACCGATTCGGCTCAGATCGATGCCGGCGGGCGGCATCTTGCCGACAGCTATGACTACTACTACCCGAGTATCGATGCAGCCTTGTTTGCCGCCGATTTCGATCTGCCCGGTCGCGAGTTCGTGGCACGAGCGCTCTCGGTGCGCAACGGTATCCTGAATGCCAGTGCCGTGCTCTGGCGGCGCGAGACGCTGGTTGCCTCGATCATGCGGCTGGCCGACGAACTGGCCGAGGCACGGCTCGTCGGTGACTGGCTCTTGTATCTCGATGTGCTCGCGGGCGACGGTGCACGCATCAGCTACCTGAACCGTTCTCTCAACACACACCGGCGTCATGACAGGAGCGTGACCGGATCGCTCGATCACGAGCGGCATCTCGATGAGATCATGTCCATGCACGAACGCGCCCTGGTGCTTTTCGGCGAAGATATCAGCGATGCCGGGAAACGTGCAGATTACGTGGCCGAACTCAGACGACAGTTCGGTCTCGACGCAGAAGCCGGCGCTGTTCGCGTGTCGGAGCAGGACGACGCCGCCAACGATGCGTATGCTGCGAACGGCGGGGGCGCAGAAGGCAGGGATCGGGCTGCGTGATGCTGGGCAAGTTGCATGCAGGTGTGTGTTTGCGGCGTTGAGGTGCGTCAATGAATCATCACCGATTGCGCATCGGCACTGCCGCTTGCGAATATCGGCTGCATGCCACTGCTGCACAGGTCATCAGAGCAGTCGCTGGCGCATATCTTGCTGCCGATCAAGGGTGGCGATCGGGTTAGCATGGCGCAGAACCGGCTCGAATTGACTATAGTGCCGAGCCTCGCCCATCAAACCGCGCCACTCCTCACGGCGCATCGCTTTACTACTTCAGGAACACCACGATCCAATGAACAACAATCAGTCAGGTACCGGCTCAGGCATCGGCAGTCTCGACCGCAAGCGAATCCTCGTTACCGGCGGTGCCGGTTTTCTGGGTTCTCACCTGTGTGAGCGTCTCATCAACGATGGCCACGAGGTCATCTGCATGGACAACTACTTCACGGGCAGCAAACAGAATGTTGCTCATCTGATGGACAATCCGGCTTTCGAGCTGATGCGCCATGACGTGACCTTGCCGATCTACCTCGAAGTGGACGAAATCTACAACCTTGCCTGCCCGGCATCTCCCGTTCACTACCAGCACGATCCCGTACAGACCACCAAGACGAGCGTTCACGGCGCCATCAACATGCTCGGCCTTGCCAAGCGTACCGGCGCCCGGATCTTCCAGGCGTCCACCAGCGAAGTCTACGGTGACCCGAAGGTACATCCGCAGCCCGAGAGCTACTGGGGTCACGTCAATCCCATCGGTTTCCGGTCCTGCTACGACGAAGGCAAGCGCTGCGCCGAAACACTCTTCTTCGACTACTACCGGCAGCACGATCTGCGCATCAAGGTGGTCCGCATCTTCAATACCTATGGTCCGCGCATGCACCCGAACGACGGTCGCGTGGTCTCGAACTTCATCGTGCAGGCGCTGACCGGTGCTCCCATCACCATCTACGGAGAAGGCCAGCAGACGCGTTCCTTCTGCTACTGCACCGACCTGATCGAGGGTTTCGTTCGCCTGATGAACAGCCCGGATGACGTCACCGGCCCGATCAACATCGGCAATCCGGGTGAATTCACGATTCGCGAGTTGGCCGAGAAGGTCATCGAGATGACCGGCTCGAAGTCGGAACTCGTGTTCGAGCCGCTGCCGAGCGACGACCCCACGCAGCGTCGTCCGGACATCACGCTCGCGAGGGAAAAGCTCGGTTGGGAACCCACCATCGCGCTTGAAGAAGGTCTTGCCAAGACCATCGAATACTTCGATGGCGTGGTCAGGAACCGCGCTGGCTGATCGACACACGCTGACAGGACATTCACATGAAGGGCATCGTACTCGCCGGTGGCTCAGGCACACGGTTGTATCCGCTGACCGAAGCGGTGTCAAAGCAGATGCTGCCGGTGTACGACAAGCCCATGATCTACTACCCGCTCAGCACGCTGATGCTGGCGGGTATTCGCGAAATCCTCATCGTTTCCACACCGCGTGACCTGCCGCTGTTCCGGCAGCTTCTCGGTGATGGCTCGCGCTGGGGGCTCGAACTCGAGTACGCGGTACAGCCGTCGCCTGATGGCCTTGCCCAGGCTTTTCTGATCGGCGAATCCTTCATCGGCAGAGACAATGTCTCGCTGATCCTCGGTGACAATATCTTCTACGGCCATGATCTCGTCAGTCTGCTCGATGAGGCAGCGGCGAAACGTGCTGGCGCAAGCGTGTTCGCCTATCGCGTCAGCGATCCCGAGCGATACGGCGTAGTGAGTTTCGACAAGGCTGGCAAGGCGCTGGATCTCGTGGAAAAGCCGATTCAGCCAACATCGAACTTCGCGGTTACCGGGCTCTATTTCTACGACAATGACGTCATCGACATCGCGAAAGGCATTACCCCGTCAGCACGCGGTGAACTCGAGATCACCGACGTCAACAAGGCTTATCTCGAGCGCGGTGATCTCTCGGTGCAGCTCATGTCGCGCGGCTTTGCCTGGCTCGATACGGGTACCGGAGATTCGCTGCTTGAAGCCGGGCAGTTCGTCGAGACGCTGGAGAGGCGCCAGGGGCTCAAGATTGCCTGCCCCGAGGAAGTCGCATGGCGTAACGGCTGGATCAGCGACGAGGCGCTTCTCGAACTAGCCGAGCCGATGCTCAAGAACAGTTACGGACAATATCTCTCGCGCCTCGTGCACGAGCAGATCGATAACGTGATGCCGTTCAGAGAGGCAAGCTGAGCCGCCTGCTGCCTGCTGCCTGCTGCCTGCTGCCTGCTGCTCGTTGCTCGTTGCTCGTTGCTCGTTGCCCGTTGCCCGTTGCCCGTTGCCCGTTGCCCGTTGCCCGTTGCCCGTTGCCCGTTGCCCGTTGCCCGTTGCCCGTTGCCCGTTGCCCGTTGCCTGGCGCCGGGTTTCACGGTGAGGCCAGGCGTAATGCGTGATGTTGCTTTCCCGGCTCCCGTGCGTGGCGTGAATCCTGCTTGGATCACGCCACAGTTGCATTCGGAGCACCCATCTTGGCCAACCCCGCACAGCCTCTCGAGCCGGCATCGGAAAAGCGCGACGCCAGTGATGCGTCGGCGCATGTGGTGACGCTGCACAAGGCAGATGCAGCAAACGCGGCCAACGCGGCGGCACCAGCGGCAGAAGCCGCGGCGAGTACGCAGGAGGTGGCACCCGAGTCACTGCAGGACGTGGCCTCCGAGTCATCGCAGGAGGCCGCGAATAGCGACGACACCAGCAATCTCGTCAGGCGCAGCGTCGAAGAGATTACTGCGCTGATGGCACGCTCGCACGAGCCGCGTGAGAACCTGATCGCTCGAGGCGTTCCCGTGCACCTGCTCAACTCCATGATCACTCTGGGGCAGCAGGGCAACCGCAGCGAACTCGAAAAGATGATGCAGAGCGCGCTGTCCGCGGCGGAGAATACGCAGGGAGGCGGGCTCACGCACGAGGAACTCGAGTCGACGCTCGAGATGCTCATCGAAGCCGAAAGAGACACGAACCATGCACGGCAGGTGGCGCGCCAGCAGGGTCTCGACATGCCGGTGCTGCAGAACCTGACCCAGCTCATTCGTCAGAATCCCGGTGATGGCGGCAAGGCCGCGATAAACACCCTGGTTGCTTATGCTCTCGCAGCGAACATCGAGCTTGATCGCGTCGACGAGATACTGAAGCGATTTCCGGAGGAGTCCGAATCGGTATTGCCACAGATCGACAGGAGCGCCGGTGACACGGCGCTGAGGAACCGTCGTCGTCTCGCCACCAACCTCATCGTCGGAGTGATCCTCGCCATCGGCGGGATGTGGTTCGTGCTGTGAGTGCGCTGATCCCGAATGCCGCGAACGACAATGCAGTTGCGCCGGTGTCGCCACTTGACGCCCGCGTGGCCGTGAGCTTCTCGCGCGGCATCCTCGCCATTGACAATCTCGCCGCCATCCTCGGCGTGGAGAAGGTAGTGTCGCCGCGCGAGGCGAGGCGGCAGGGGCTTCTGCCCGAGGTCATGCTGGTCTGGGGGCGCAAGGAAAACACGCAGGCCGCGATCGACTATGCCGAGCATCGAGGTCTGCCGGTGTGGTATCTCGAAGACGGCTGGATCAGGAGCGCCGACGAGAACGCGCATTCGAGACGGCTGTATTCGCTGCTTGTCGACCCGCTGGGCGTCTACTACGATGCGAGCGCGCCGAGCATGATCGAGGCCACACTGAACCTCGATGACGAAGGTTTCGCTGAAGCCTGTTCGCCCGCCGACCGTGAGCGTGCAGCCGCATGGCGGCGGGCGCTGGTGGCGGCCGAAATCACCAAGTACAACTATTGCCGCACACCCGGCAGCGACGCCCTCGACGACGAGCGTGCGCTGGTGCTGGTTGTTGACCAGACGCGCGACGATGCCTCGGTGCGTCTTGGCGGCATGAACGAAAGGCGTTTTGCCGCCATGCTCGATGCCGCCATCGAGGAAAACCCGCGGGCACGCATCGTGGTGCGAAGCCATCCCGATGTGGTGGCAGGACGACGCGAAGGCTACCTCGACAGGCTGGCCGCCGATCGTGGCATCGAGCTTCTTGCCGGTGACGACAATCCGCTGCCCTGGCTCAAGCGTGCCGAGCGCGTCTATGTCGGCACCTCGCAGCTTGGCTACGAGGCGCTGCTCTGCGACACGCCGGTCACGGTCTTCGGGCAGCCCTTCTATGCCGGCTGGGGGCTTGCAGACGAGCGGCAGACCATGCCGCGCCGACAGCAACGCCGCAGCATCGATGAGCTCTTTCACGTCTGTCACGTCATGCTGGCGCGCTACGCTTCGCCGATGAGCGGTAAACGCTGGACGCTCGGTCAGATGATCGATCATGTTGCGCTGCAGAAATCGATGTTTCGTCGCAATGCCCGTGATTTCCACTGTGTCGGCATCACGCCCTGGAAGCGCGGCTACGTGCGCCGTTTCCTGCGTTCGCCCGACGGCAGCGTGACATTCGGCCGCGAGTCCGACGCCGCGCCGGGTTCGACGCTGCTGACCTGGGGCTTTCGTCGCTATGCGAACAGCAGCGCCGAGACAAAGTCCGTCTGGCGCATGGAAGACGGCTTTCTTCGTTCCGCCGGTCTCGGTTCGGATTTCGCCGCGCCGGGCTCGCTCGTGATCGACGGTGCAGGCTTGTATTTCGACCCCGGTTCGGCGAGCGACCTCGAAGTGCTTCTCAACCATCACAACTGCAGCGAGGCGGAGATCGAGCGGGCGCGGGCATTGCGTGAACTGGTGCTCGAATCGCGGGTATCGAAGTACAACCTCGGCAACAATGTTCAAAAGGTCGAGAAACCGGTCGATAAACTGTGTGTCCTCGTGACCGGACAGGTCGAAGACGACGAGTCGGTAAAACGCGGCAGCCAGGTGGTGTCGAGCAACACGGAACTTCTGCAGACGGTCAGAAAGGCACGGCCGGATGCCTGGATCGTGTATCGACCGCACCCGGATGTGCAGGCGGGCAACCGCCGTGGACGCGTCGATCCGTTTACCGAACAGTCCTGTGCCGACGAGGTGGACGTGGACTCGGCGATAGCGGACTGCATCGATCGGTCGGATGAGGTGCACACCATGACGTCACTGTCCGGCTTCGAAGCACTGCTGCGCGAGAAACAGGTGGTGACCCATGGCGCACCGTTCTATGCCGGCTGGGGTCTGACCGAAGACCATGTGACGATCGAACGTCGTTCGAGGCAGCGGACGCTGGATGAACTCGTGTTCATCACCTTGATTCTGTACCCACGCTATCTCGATGTGGCCAGTGGCGAATTCATCGAGCCCGAGCAGATGGTCGGCTCGATCCTGAGACAAAAGGAGCAAGGCATGCAGATGACCGACGCGAACTGGCCGGGACGACAGTTCAGCAAGGTCGTCAACATGGTCAGAGGGCTGCGTTATGCGCCGTAACGTGCTCCTGCTGCAAGGCCCGGTAGGTCCGTTCTTCTCCCGTTTCGCCGACGAACTCGAGTCGCGTGGGTTTCACGTCACCAAGGTGAACTTCAACGGCGGCGACGCCTTCTTCTATCGGCGCGGTGGCGCGCTCGATTACACGGGAAAACTCGAAGACTGGGAAGCGTGGCTTGATCGCCTGCTGGTCAATCGTGACATCGGTCGCATCTATCTGTTCGGCGACTGTCGCGCCTACCACCGGATTGCCAGAGAAGTGGCCAGACGCAGGAAGGTGCGCATCTTCGTGTTCGAGGAGGGCTACATCCGCCCGAACTTCATCACGCTCGAAGAACATGGCGTGAATGGCTATTCGATGTTGATGCAGCGTCCGCTCTCGATCGATATCCGCGATGTGACCCTGCCGCGCGAGAAAAGTGCGCCGTCAAGGGTGTTTCATGTCGCGGCGATCTACTCGATGATCTACTACTGGGCCAGTGCCTTCCGGCGGAAGCGTTTCAGCCACTATCGCCACCATCGTCCGTTTCATGTGGTGTCGGAAGGGTTCCGCTGGCTGGTTTCGGGTTGGCGCAAGCAGCGTTACGCGCGCCGCCAGAAGCACTTCTTCGACGAGCTTCTGCCACAGTTCGACGGCAACTACTTCGTGGTGCCGCTGCAGGTTCACTGCGACATGCAGGTGGTCGTGCACTCGGACTACAATTCGATCGAGCACTTCATCGGTGAGGTGCTCGATTCCTTCTGCCGCCATGCACCCGACAACAAGGCCATCGTGTTCAAGCACCATCCGATGGATCGTGGCTATACCGACTACAGCGCCCTGTTCGACAATCTCGTCGGCGAGTTGGGATTGGCCGGGCGCGTGTTCTATGTACACGATGTGGATCTGCCGCAGCTGTTGCGCCATGCCGAAGGTTCGATACTGATCAACAGTACGGTAGGTCTTTCGTCACTGTTTCACGGCACGCCCGTCAAGGTGCTCGGCAAGGCCATCTACGACATTCCCGGATTGACGGCACAGGAAGAACTGGCCGAGTTCTGGTCATCGACCAAGCGCGTCGACGCCGAATTCTACGGCGAATTCCGCAAGTGGCTGGTGCAGAGGAACCAGCTCAATGGCAATCTCTACCGTCGCATCGACACGACGACAGCCACGGGTATCGTCTGGTCGGAGGAACTTGCCGAAGCGCACAGCTGGTCGGAAGCGAGCGAGGACGTGTCGCTGCCGCCGAGGCTCACCGTCATCGACGGTGGCGTCGGCCGTGGCAGTCGCCACGATCGCTCGGGTGGGGCCGAGGCGGCCTGAGATCGTTGCCGATGCTTCAGATCAGGCGGGATGCTTCCGACAGTGAAAGATTGCCGGCTCGACAGGTGTCCAGCAGTTCGCGTGCGAACGATGAACGTGCGTCGAGATGGTGACGGCTGTCACCGGCTCTTCTGAACCTGCCGCTGATGTTGCTCGTCACGCTGCCGGGAAGCATGTTGACCACTTCGGCAATGCTCGCGAGCCTTGTCACGCCACTGCCTCGGCAGACGTGGCAGCCGGGCGCACGGTACCACCGAATCGATGACTGCACCTCGAACCAGCGCGGGAGCTGAGCGGCATCGGCAGGGCTGTTGAAGCGGGCCAGGAAATCCACGTCTTCGGCGTTCGGCAGCGAGGGGGTGCGGCATTCCCGGCAGAGCGCGGCAACGCGATGCTCGACGACGATCGTGTGCAACCGCGTTTCCAGGGTTTCGTTCGACCAGCCACCGATGCGCGCGCTCTCGAACGCAGCGGCTGGCGATGCCGCAATGACGAACTGCAGGGTCAGGCAATTTGTTGCCTGTTGTGCCAGCACCTCGCGTTCCCTGCTGCGTAATGCAGGCATGGCACTGATGATCACATCGACATCGGCACGACAGGCACGCACGAAGGCGTCGTTTTCGACATGTGCCGAGGCGGTATTGACGGTCAGCGTCAGAGGCAGGGCGTGCTCGGGGTTGCGGCTGCCGTGGAGAAGGCGACGATCGGGTGCGACGAGGTCGCGGGCAAGGGTGGTGGCAAGCTGTTCGAGGTGCCACTCGTCGCGGCAGGCGATGAGCATCAACCCCCGCTTCTCCTGCAGGGCATCTCGCCAGCGCGTCAGTCCGCGTCCGGCGAGAAAGCGCTGATCGAGGGAAACGTCGTCGTTGCCGCAGAGCTGGATCGACCAGGTTGCGGTGTTGTCGCCGATGCTCCGCCAGCGTTCGATGTTGATGCGATGTCGTTCGCCATCGATGACGAGGAGCAACCTCGCTCGACAGGCTTCGCGTCGGTTGTCGACACGCTCGATCAGCCAGTCGAGCGTATCGGCGAACGGCCGCCAGACGGCGTCGTCGGCGTGGCATTGTTGATCAAGTCCCGTGAGTCGACGTTGTCTGAGGCGCCAGGGGCAGGACGGGTCGTTGCCGACATGCTCGAGGTGAATCTGCAGAAGATCCGACGAACCGCTCGCCGCGAGCATCGCTGCAAGTCTGCGACAGCCTGCTTCGAGGGCGCGCGGACAGAATGCCGGCAGATCGTCGATGACAACTCGCGCCGCGCGCTCGCTGTCATTGGCGGCATCCTGACGCAGTCGGCGGCGCTCTCCCGCTTCATCGCGATCGCGAAGCACCGCGTCGCGAAGGCGCCCGGCCGCGGGATCGGCGCCGGGCTCGGTCGCGGACACGGTCGCAGACATGGCCGCAGACATGGCCGCAGACACGGCCGCAGACACGGTCGTGGACGCGGTCATGGGCGCAGGCAGATTCGGTCGAGGCGCGTCGCGCTTCACTCGACGCTGGTCGCAAGGGTGCTCATGCGGTGGTTAGCGGCAGCAGTCCAGTCGGGTTGGAGAGTGCATGCTGCGGGCGCGACGGCCGAAGACGCTGATCTGTGAGCCGGGCAGCAGGAAGGCGCGATTGACTTGCTGTCGGCAGGGCGCGCGGAGAGGCCTCAGTCGCCGACCTGGCACTCGAGCGATTCACCGATGCGGATGCAGCGCTTGCCGGGAGGGCAGGTACTGCCCGCGGGCAGGGCCGCGGAGCCTGCCGGGCAACGGTTGCCGCGTTCGCCCGTGCACCAGTCGCCGGTCGCGATCTGGTAACAGGCGGCGTCGTCCTGGAGGCACATTTCGGGGCCGGCCACGAGTTCGTCTCCGGACTTGCAGACTTCGGCGTGAACCACGTTGGCGTCCGGAGGGGGGCTGCCACCATCGCCTGCACAGGACGAAAGCAGGAGCAGGAACATCGTGGCAAGCGGAGCGGCAAATCGGGTGGCCGTGTTGCAGATCGAGGCAGACTTGGTCATGCGAGGGATACGTGTGGTCGGCAGACAAGGGTCATTATGGCACTTGCAGACATGGTACTTGACGACCGACCCGGCCGCGTGCACACTTCGGTGCCATGATCACGAGTGCAGACAACACACGGGCGTTTCACTGGCGAGGCTGACGGTTCGAATTGCATGTCGGCGAAGGTCCTCACGACACGCCGGCTCCTCAGGCACACACTGCCTTTTCACCGTTGTCTAAATCACACACTCACTCATGAACGCTTCCGACTTTGCCGGCTTCGCCGCCGCGGGCTTCACCCGCATTCCGGTCAGCGTCGAGGTGGTCGCCGACCTCGACAACCCGCTTTCCACCTATCTCAAACTTGCCAATCAGCCCTACACCTTCCTCTACGAATCGGTGCAGGGTGGCGAGAAGTGGGGCCGTTACTCGATCATCGGTCTGCCGGCACGCACGACCCTGCACGTACACGCCAGGCGCATTGTCGTCAGGCGCGAGGGCGAGCCCGATGAGGTGTTCGAGGTCGACGATCCGCTCGCCTGGATCGAGAACTACAACCAACGCTTTCGCCTGCCCGACATCGAAGGCCTGCCGCGCATCACGGGTGGTCTTGTCGGTTATTTCGGCTACGACACGGTGCGCTACATCGAACCGCGGCTCGGGCCCAGCTCTCACCCCGACCCCATCGGCACGCCCGATATCCTGCTCATGGAAACCGACGAGCTTGTCGTCTTCGACAATCTCTCGGGGTGCCTGACGCTGATCGTGCTGGCCGACCCGGCGGTGGATGGCGCGCGTGAGCAGGCACTGTCCCGGCTCGGTGAGCTTGTGGCCGGGCTGCGCGCTCCGTTGCCGCCGCGGACGGAAACGCACGCAGCACGCGAGATTCGCGAGTCGGATTTCAGCGAGGTGTTTCCCGAGGCCGATTTCAAGAAGGCCGTCGACACCACGCGCCGCTACATCACCGAAGGCGAATGCATGCAGGTGGCGCTGTCGCAACGCATGACGCTGCCCTTCACGGCACCATCGCTCGATCTCTACCGTGCGCTCCGCATCCTGAATCCTTCGCCGTACATGTTCTATCTCGACTTCGGCGATCACCAGGTCGTGGGCGCTTCCCCCGAGATTCTTGTGCGCCTCGAAGAAGGGGAAGTCGCGGTCAGGCCGCTTGCCGGAACCCGGCGGCGCGGCGCGACCGAGGCCGAAGACAAGGCACTCGAGAGTGAGCTTCTCGCCGATGAAAAGGAACTTGCCGAGCATCTCATGCTGATCGATCTCGGCCGCAACGACATCGGCCGTATCGCCGAACTCGGCAGCGTCGAGGTCAGTGAGCAGTTTTCGATCGAACGCTACTCGCATGTCATGCACATCGTCTCGAACGTGCGTGGGCGCCTGAAGGACGGGATGTCGCCGATGGATGTGCTGAAGGCAACCTTTCCGGCAGGAACGCTGTCCGGCGCGCCCAAGGTACGCGCACTGGAGATCATCCAGGAACTCGAGCCCGTGAAACGCGGTGTGTACTCGGGAGCCGTCGGTTACCTGTCGTGGAACGGCAACATGGACACCTGTATCGCCATTCGCACCGCCGTCATCAAGGATGGTGTGCTCAATGTCCAGGCGGGTGCCGGCCTCGTCTACGATTCCGACCCCGATGCCGAATGGCAGGAAACCCGTGCCAAGGCGCGAGCGGTGTTCCGTGCCGCGGCCATGGCCGAGTCCGGCATCGATCGTGTTCCCGCAGCACTGGAGAGAGACGCATGAAGAAAGCACGGCTCACGGTCATCGACAACTACGATTCCTTTACCTGGAATCTTGTTCAGTACATCGGTGAACTCGGTGTGCATTGCGAGGTGTACCGAAACGACGAAATCAGCGTCGAGGAACTCGCTGCGCTGGAACCGTCGGCGCTGCTCGTATCTCCCGGGCCCTCGACACCCGACAATGCCGGGATCTCGCTTGCCGCGATCAGGGCGCTTGCCGGTCAGGTGCCGATCCTCGGTGTCTGCCTCGGCCATCAGGCGATCGGTCAGCACTACGGCGGGGTCATCGACAAGGCACAGCGCATCATGCACGGCAAGCTTTCCGCCGTACATCACGACGGTACCAGTGTGTTCCGGGGTCTGCCGACACCGTTCACGGTCACGCGCTACCATTCACTCGTCATCACGCCTGCCTCACTACCGAGCGAACTCATCGTCACGGCCTGGACCCTCGATGATGCGGGTGAGCGCGAAGAGATCATGGCGGTCAGACACCGCGAGTTGCCGATACATGGAGTGCAGTTCCATCCCGAGTCCATCAGCAGCGAGCAGGGTCGTGAACTGCTGGCGAACTTTCTCGTCGAGGCAGGTTACCTTGACCGCGACAGTGCCGACGAGCGGCTTGCCATCATCCATGCAGATCTCGCGGCACGCGGCACGAACATCGACAATCCGCTGCGTCAGGCAGCAGGCGAAGCATCTCCATGAACATCCAGCAAGCGCTCGAGCAAGTCCTTGAACGCAGGAACCTCACGGGCAAAGAGATGAGTGAAGTCATGCGCCAGGTCATGACGGGCGAAGCCACGCCCGCGCAGATCGGTGGCTTTCTCGTGGCGCTGCGCATGAAGGGCGAGACGGTGGATGAAGTGGCTGCGGCCGCGGGTGTCATGCGCTCGCTCGCCGCCGGGGTCGATACCGATGGTGCCGACCTCGTCGACCTGGTCGGTACCGGAGGCGACGCCACCGGCACCTTCAATATCTCCACCACCACGGCGATCGTTGCCGCCGCCGCGGGGGCACGTGTTGCCAAGCACGGCAACCGCTCGGTGTCGAGCAAGTCCGGCGCGGCCGACCTGCTCGAGGCTGCGGGCGTGAACATCGAGCTGGACCCTGCCGATGTCGCGTGCTGCATCGAGGAAACCGGCTTCGGTTTCATGTTCGCGCCGCGCCACCACAGCGCCATGAAGCACGCCATCGGCCCGCGTCGTGAAATGGGCGTGCGTACCGTCTTCAATCTTCTCGGCCCCCTGACCAACCCTGCCGGCGCCGAGCGTGAACTCATGGGCGTCTACGACGCCGACTGGGTGCGTCCGCTTGCCGACGTGCTCGAACGACTCGGTGCACGGCACGTGATGGTGGTACACGGCGACGGGCAACTCGACGAAATTGCATTGAGTGGCCCCACGGAAGTGGCCGAACTCAGAGATGGCCAGATCAGGGAGTACCGTATTTCTCCCGAGGATTTCGGTCTCGACACGGCGCCGCTCGACGCCATCCGGGTAGACAGTCCCGAAGCGAGTCTCGCTCGCGTGCGTGAGGTACTCGACGATACCGAAGGTGCTGCCCGCGACATCGTCCTGCTCAACGCCGGGGCCGCGATCTACGTGGCGGGGCTTGCCGAGAGCATGGCCACAGGCGTCGAGACGGCGCGCGAGGTCATTGCAAGCGGGGCGGCGCGTCGCAAACTGACTGCCATCGTCGAAGTCACCCGGCGCCTCGGTGGCGAGAGGTCGGCATGATGCGCGATGTACCGGACATTCTCGCGAAGATCATCAACAGAAAGCACGAGGAGATCGCGGCGGCGCGTGATGCCTGCCCCGATGTTGAACTCGACCGGCGCATCGGCAAGGCTGATGCACCGCGTGGTTTTGCCGCCGCGATCGAAGCGCGTATTGCCGCCGGTCACGCCGCCGTCATCGCCGAGATCAAACGGGCTTCGCCGAGCAAGGGCGTGCTGCGCGAGCACTTCGAACCCGCTGCCATCGCCAGCAGCTACGAATCCGGCGGCGCTGCCTGCCTCTCGGTACTGACCGACCGCGACTTCTTTCAGGGAGCAGACGCCTTTCTCGAGGAAGCGCGTGCTGCCTGCACGCTGCCGGTGATCAGGAAGGACTTTCTCATCGACAGCTACCAGATCCGCGAAGCACGCGCCATCGGTGCCGATTGCGTGCTGTTGATCGTTGCTGCCCTGGACGACGCCACTCTGGCGTCGCTCAACGACGAAGCGCGGGCGCTCGGCATGGATGTTCTCGTCGAAGTGCACGACGAGGAGGAACTGTCACGTGCGCTCAGGCTCGAGCCGGCCTTGCTCGGTATCAACAATCGTGATCTTCGCAGCTTCGATGTCTCGCTCGATACCACCCTGTCCATGCTGGCGAAGGTGCCGGCAGATACCCGGCTCGTGACCGAGAGCGGTATTCTGGATTCAGCCGATGTTGCGCGCATGCGCGCGGCCGGTGTCGATGCCTTCCTTGTCGGTGAGGCCTTCATGCGGGCTGACGACCCGGGGGCCGCGCTGGCCGATCTGTTCGCCGGAGCCTGATGCCTCGCTGCGGCATCGGCACAGTCGGAATTCACGCAGTCGGGATCCACGTAGTCGGGATCAGCGCAGTCGTCAGCGCCATGGTGCGTCTGCGCAGGCAGCGCGGCATTCTCGACAAGGCAAAAGAAAACCGCCAGGACCTCGAAGATCACTGGCGGTGTCGCTACTCGCGCAAGTTCGGGTGGCTCGTGACGCGGCGAGCCGTCAAGGTCGTTCTACGTCAGCGGGTTCCGTAGATCACCATGGTCTTGCCACGTGCGTGGATGAGCCCCCGGTCTTCGAGGTCCTTGAGCACGCGACCGACCATCTCGCGCGAACAACCGACGATGCGGGCGATCTCCTGGCGCGTGATGCGGATCTGCATGCCATCGGGGTGAGTGATGGCGTCGGGCATGTGAGCCAGATCGAGAAGGGTCGAAGCGACGCGACCGGTAACATCGAGGAAGGCGAGGTCGCGTACCTTGATGCTGGTCTTTTTCAGACGCTGCGCCATCTGTGTGGTCAGCGCATAGAGAAGGTCGGGTTGGTCGGCCGCGAGACGACGGAACTGGTCGTAGTTCATCTCGGCGAGTTCGCACTTGGTACGGGCAACGACGCGAGCACTGCGCTCGTTGATGTCGTCGAAGAGGCCGATTTCACCGAAGAAATCGCGAGCGTTGAGGTAGGCCAGCACGATCTCGCGGCCATCATCGTCTTCGATGATGACGCTGACCGAGCCGTCAATGATGTAATACAGGGTTTCCGGCACGTCACCGTGATGGATGATCGTGGTCTTGGCCGGGAACTGGCGTCGATGGCTGCTGCGGAGGAACAGGTCCAGCCATTCGACGGGAGGCGGTGCAATTCGTGGCGCCAGCATGTTACAGAGTCTCCAGATTCAAGGTTTGCGCGTGAGCCGCGTGTCTGCGGTTGAACTCAAAGGGTTCTTTTTGAATAGCGTCAAACATTGATCGGCGGAATTTCCAGTTTCTTCAGTGAAGTGATCGACATTTTCCACGCAAAAAGCGAACCAGCAGGAGAAAGGCACTTGAAAGCACGGGTGAAATGGTTGGACCACATGAGTTTCGTCGGTGAATCCGAGAGCGGTCATTCGGTGGTTATGGATAGCTCCCCCGATTCCGGCGGCCGTAATCTCGGCACACGGCCGATGGAAATGGTGTTGCTCGGACTCGGTGGCTGCTCGGCCATCGACGTGCGGTTGATACTGCAAAAATCTCGCCAGCATGTGACCGACATCGAGGTGGAACTCGATGCCGAGCGCGCCGACGATGTACCGGCGGTGTTTACCGGCATCCGCATTCACTATCGGGTGAAGGGCAGGAGTCTGGATGAAAGGCGGGTTGGACGAGCCGTCAGTCTTTCGTCGGAGAAGTACTGCTCCGTCAGCAGGATGCTCGAGGCGAGCGTCAAGCTGGATTTCACCTGGGAGATCGTGGAGGAGACAGAAGAGTTGGGCTGAGTCGCGTTCGGCCTGAACGGTGTCCTCGTGCAGGAGTTCTGGCACGACGATTGCAAAATCATTCTCGCTCTTCATGAGTTTCTCCTCCCGGTCATCACCGATGACCCTTGTGGTGCGGTTCAGCCTGTTCGAGGCTGGCCGCACCAGACTTTTCCCTCCGAGCGCTGGAAGCGGCCATGCTTCATCGTGCCGATGGCCCCGCAGTGGGCAGTTCGGGGTTGCCATGATGAGTCCTTGTGAGTCCTTTCTTTCGTGAAGGGAGGTGCCGCGGCAGCGCCCGCAGCCAAGGTCATCAGTCAGGTTGCGCAGGCAGTTCATTTGTCAGTGGCGCAGTCATTTCCAATCCTGAAATGAGCCTGAACGAGGGTTGAGAAGGAGTCGGTTCAGGCGACCGAGTCGTGGGGTTGAAAGAGGCGTTGGAAGAG